>JGI24159J19872_10000701_pt1 | contig 32399 bp, 18 predicted proteins | sample Ectturendosymbi4_FD_19872 | JGI IMG/M metagenome (IMG submission 19872) | reverse complement strand
AAAAGCTAACGAACTACAAAGACCTTGCTTTAAACAAGACACGAAAGCAAACCAAAGGTGGCTCAAGGCCATGTGAGCACTGTGCACTTTGTGGTTGTTATGAAAAAATAACACATCCACGGTACCAAATGTTTCACAATTGCTGACTAAAACCAAAGCCTTTAAGCTAAACCAAAGCTTGACTTGCGCAGATTTTGGCATTTACGTCGCGACTTGTGTGATATGTCATGAACACTCAAAAGCACTAATGTTTCTGTATGCTTTCGAGGAATCAGTCGACTGCCATCTGCCTTCGTCTTTTTGCGATGATTCAAACTTGCACATATGTCTATTCAAGTNTGTACTTTCCACGATGAAGGTTGCTTACACCCATGTCATGAACAGTGTGTTGGTCAAACTAGCAACAAATTTTCCAAAAGATGGTCGACTGAGGATGCGTAATTTTACGTGAAATCGATTTCCTATTAAAAATTTGCTGATCGATTCCTTGCTTACACCCATCGCGGAAAGTACATACGTGGTACAAATAAGTGCTATTTCGACACATGAAAAGTTTAGCACTTGAAAAAAACATAATCGATAAATCTTGCGCAACCTATTTGATGATTTAGTTACTTTAGGATGGATTTTTGTGGTCCTCCCTTGCATGACATTTCTTAAAGACGCGCCTTCCAAGCTACAGTGTCTAATAAGCTTGCAGCACAATTAGTAATTCCAAATGATATGCTGTAAGACCACGTCGCATGCCTTCTACCTGAGATACACTGACTAGACTTTATGTAGATATCAATACGTGGTGTATGTAGTTTGTAGTTTGATTTCTTTTATGCAACAGATAAGTGCCAAAATGACCAAATGCGGCCAACAAAAGTGTCGGATGTTATTTCGTGATAATGAAAAAATAATTGCAATATTCCGCTTTTTTCAAATAGATGAGCAAATATTTTTGTAGGGGGCAGAAAATACACATCAACAGCCAATTGGTGCATTAAAAACTCGCCTAAACCGCCACGTTGGGCGCTGAGTAACATGTTAACTAAGATGAATAATTACCGCATTTATTCGATTGTTAGCCGCCGTTGATTGTCAGCCGCACGAAACTGTGTCAAAAATTAGTGCAAGCCGCCCTTGATCGCAAGCCGCACTTGAACATAGCTTTGGTAAGACTCAGAGATACTTTCGTGCACTAGCACGTTTCGTTTCGCGTTTAATTGGCAACCCTGGCATTGATGCTTCACCACTAAAACTGCATGCTGCTCATCGTAATCCATCCTGCGACGGAGTGTGCACGTGATGCTGAAGAGATCAGAATGCGAAAAGAGAGTTTTGTCGACAAAACGTATCTTATCGAAAGGTCATCTCTCTAGACCTTTCCATAAGGTAAAGAAAAAAATGTAAGCCGCAAGAAATGATGAAAAGAAACATTATAAGCCGCAGCTTACAATCGAATTAATACGGTATATCCTTTTTTACACTTCCTTGAAATTTCCTTGAAATAGGCTACATCTTTAGTTGGTTTATTTGAAAAATCTGGCCCTCTTGGAAATTTTGACGAAAAAACACCGCGTCGAAAGTGTCTGCGGGTGTTGGTCTTCGATAAGGTTGCGTGCTGTCACCAATCCTCTTTACAGTCAGGGGTATTGAGCGCTATGTCTCTCCACAAACCCAAGCCAGTGCTCGTTGCAAGTAAGTGGCAATACACTGCGGAAGGTGGAGAAGTTCAAGTATTTGGTGTGGTATTCAAGACTGATGAGGCATGGGAGACTGACCAAGGAGATTCTTGATGCACGGATTGGTAAAGCAAGCATCGACAAGCGGCACTGGCAAGCTTAATGAAGTTGTCCACTTTAGATTGGATGGAGAATAACGTGTTTTTTTTCAAAGTAGCATTGGAATTTTCCCGATGATCGAAGAAACTGGCCTTGCATCACTTATGAATTACCAAAAAACATAGTTTCACCTGAGGTTTAATCATCACATTCAGTCTGTGTGCAGTAGCCCTCAGTTATAATATATCAACATCAAGCAGCACACATATATGTGTGACTGGTTCCATGATAACCTCAAATGGGATTTGAATGTGAGTCTTCGTCTTGCGTATGGAGGTTTCCCTCCGAGTTGCATGCTTTGTTTATTGCAGAAAGGCGCGCACAATCACGACACATTAATCATAGCAGACGAAGCATAGTGAAGCGATGGCATACGAACACGAAACAGCGTGATGCAGCACGTAACTGCACAAAGCGCAGTCGCAATTTTTGAGCCATCGCGGTAGCAGCTTTGGTCCAGGCTCAAGGGAACAACCGGCGAGGGGGATCGAACTCTTTCTTCACAGTTGTGAGGCCGATCACCTTGTGAATGTGAGTGCAATGATCTTAACAATGATCTTAAACCGGCAATGATCTTAACCCGGCCACCTTGTGAATGTGAGTGCAATGATCTTAAACATTCATACCTTTTACTAATTGCTAATTGAGGCGAAGTAATTTGAAGTGTTGCTTAGAACACTGTTGAGAATTCATTACCTCTCTTATATTTCCTTTGCGTTTTTTCTACAAGCACCACTCTGAAGTCATTGCCAGACTACGACTTTATTTTACATTTTTTAAATGTAAACTTAGTTTTCAGTGCCGTTATTTGGATTGTGATGATTGGACATCTTGCAAGAGCTCCACTCGCCTTGGGACTCAAGATGTTTATGCTGCTCATTTGATTTAACTGAGAAGCATATTTTTCAAATGCAAGTTTATCAACTTGGTATGAAAGAAATTTTATCTTTCAATACACCAAATGTATACTATTTTAAACATGAGATGCAACCATTATTCATGAAAGGTACATATATTTTCAATCAAGGGGTGGTATTTTAAGAGCAATGTGTCAGATAGAGCTAGATTAGATCTTAATAATCAAGCAATATTTACTGTACATAATGTGGTAGGCAATATAACAGTAATTTGACCATGCCTGACTATGAGGAAAAAGTGTTGTTAAAAGGAAGGTAAAAGCTGGAATTTATTCTTGGAGAAACTTTCCCAGAATATCTAAGATTTTGTCTGTTTGTGAAAATTATAGATGAAGAAAAGAAGTGTTTGGTTGCGTGATATGTCAGAAGTGCAGTGCCTTATTCTGTGTAAGCAAGGGATTTCAGGCACGTCTGCATTGCACAGACACATGGCTATAGATTTGATCAGTCCACAGTAACTGTAATAATGCAAAAAAAACGTCAAAGCCTCATCAGCAGTTTTTGTACCACACCATTAATAGATTTTTTGAATTTCAACAGTGGTAAGGAGGTAACTTCAAGTTTGCAAATACGTATGTTCAAATCTAATGTATTCATAAATTTAAGGCAAAACGTCCGGTTACTGTTCATTATTATTGTCATTCTACTGTGTTACACAGCTCGTATTCTTGGAAGTGCTCATCTTTTCTTTCAAGTCACCATGGATTGTGCTTTTTTTGTCATGTCAGTGTTGTTTGTATTACAGGAAAATATATAAAGACCACGTCTATTGCGGTTCTTGTTTGTATTAATCGCCTATATCTGTTTTGCTGCATCAGAAATTGATGTGGATATCAACATCGGAGAGGAATTGTTTTTTGAATTTTTGGCAAAGGATACATCCTCTATTAAACAGTTATTTTAGATGAGATGTTCTGCTGATTTTTGATCAGTTTCACAAAAGTAATGTTACAAGAAAGAAACAACAAATAACAAATTTAATTTTTAGTAAGTAACTTAACTGAAAAAGGATTAGCTGAAATAGAGTTTCCAACAAAACATTTCAATTCCAAGCAAAGATTCATGATTTCTGCGTACTAATATAACAGAACTGACTAAAGCTTTCAAAAAGTACGCTGTTTTAAAAGCATTTGGGCAAGGACAGGGAATGATTATATCTGATGTACGTTTACGTTTGTTTTGAATAGATAAAGCATATATCTGATCTACGAAATACAACAGGCAATGATTATATCTGATGTGGGTTTGTTGTGAACAGGTAAAGCAAACAAGTATATTTGATTTGATGCTAGTTCGGACTTATGCCACAAGCCTGATATGTGACCCATAACTTCAGCTTTATGTTGGACGTTGGAAATTGCTGCCAATTTTGTTGTGGGCAGACGCGTATATTTGTGCACTTTCAATAGGGATGGTAAGCCTGCGTGGTTATTTAATAAGGCCTGCATCAGAATTTTCATTACCCAAGTTAGAACATGACATCGCGTGAAAAAACAAAACTCCATGACAACCAGACACGCAGACACTAAGTCCAGAGCATTATGTTTCGTTCCTTGACGTAATTTTCTCCCCCTATTTTCCTTTTCAGGATAAAGATGTGATTTTAAGATATATTTTTAATCAATTTTTGCGGCCCGCCAGCTATATTCCACAGTTCATTCGGCCCGTGATAGTAACTAGGCTCCCCATGCCTGACTTGGAAGAATGCATGAGCGTGCGTAGGAGCAATGAACGTATGGTGATACAGACGTTTGTCGATTGTCCGTGAATTTCAGCGGAAAGGAGCGCTAAGATGACGGGCTTCAAATAGGATGGATCGTTCGTTTTAACAGAATTGACAACGTCCAAAAGGTGTTTTAACACATTGTTACAGGTGAAAAAACGGACTATCACGTTATGTGGTCTTGATGTGACCAAGTGAAGATTCGAACTGCAGAAATACTAGCTCCGAAGCAGGGACCCCTTTCAATATACGCTCAGTTTTAACGACTTAGTTACATTTCCTAAAAGGTCTTAGAGTCGACCGGAGAACTGACATGAAGTTTACCTGTGGGCAGATTGAAAATAGGGTGCATCATAATATCTTATTCTCAAAGCGCGCATTTGTATAACTGCTCAATTTCACCAACATTTTTAACGGAGAAAGCAAAAGTCTTTGGTCCATATGCAGTGTGATGTCACACCACACAGCGCCAATAGGAAGTCATCTAATTGTAGAAGGTGCAGTGCAGAACAAGCCACAAAAGGGAACCTGGTCGAAAAGGGAATCTCTTATTGTTTGGGCCGCTGAAACATCACGGACCTTGCATTTGAATTCGCTTCCCCATAAAGTAACCGTTACAGCAGCAATATTTTATGTTCGCTTTTACAAATATGTCATTCTCAACCAAGAGAACTCACGTAATTTTTCAAAAGCCACTTCTGCTTAAAATTTTTATAACCTAAATTTTTAAAACCTAAAATCACTAAATTTTCGCATTTTTCCGTGGTTTTCAAAAATATCGGCGCAGTTTCTAAGCCAAATTTCTTTACAAACTTTTGGAAAACTTTTAAACCATTTCATTTTAAGTAAAATTATTTGGCTTTATAATTCAGATTGTGGCTGTACTTTCTCAAGTGCACTTTTTGCTTACAAATTAAAGCTAAAAAAACAATCATTTCAAAAATACTTTGAATAGATTTGTGAACTGGCATACTCCTGTTAGCGGAATATTTTTCAATCTATTTACGTTTTTTGCCAAAATCTAAACAACTAAGAAATGTATACGTCTAGATCAGGGGTGACAAATCTATTTGCTATCGCGGGCCACTTTGTCAGTTACCGCTGAGTAAGCGGGCCGGACAACTCTTTAGTCATACTATGAAACCTGTTAAAAAACGAAAAAAAAAGATTAGAAGCGTCAAAGAAAGTTCAAGACTGCTGGTCTCGCTTGAATACGTCGAGGGCCGCACGAAATTCTTTTGCGGGCCGCATGTTCGTCACCTCTGGTCCAGATGAAATAAATCCTGCACCAAGTTGTATGTGCTGGGAGCTTCCCTATTGACTTTCGTCATACATTTTTTTTGAAATTTAAATTTTTATTTACTACGTTCAGCACTTCCGGTTATCATTTTGTAACTGTTGCTGTATGCTTGTTTACAATAACTGTACAAGTTATTTACTTTGCCCTGCCACAAGTATTGTTCCAAAATCTTTCCATCGATTGTTTTACGGTGTATCTTACGGATTTCAAGACGTTGGAGCTTTTAATTATTGAAAAGCACATTTGTAGAGTTGCTTCCAACATTGCAAGTAAAACCAGAGCAGCAACGAATTAAAATTTTCCGAAGGTTGTCAGTTCGACCCCAAAGTAGTAAGCCTACCAATGAAAGAGACACAGGTCAACATTTACGATATTATGTCTCCGACATCATCAGCTCCTATTCTATTTGAATAAGAGCTGATGATGCCTACTTCGTAGGCGAAATATATACTCTGTAAGATCTTAAAGTGTCTGATTCTTTGCTGAGAAAGGATTCTTTCCACAGACAGTGTCAAACCGTAAACGTTTGAAATCATTGACTGCTTTTTTAGTTTGGGTTAGACATATAAGCACATAAGTAACGTCTAAAAAGAAAGGCTTGTTTACTGTACATTCATCCGTTTAAATTTACTGAAAATTGCATTGTTTTAGCAGGGGTCATTCTCTATTTGAAAACATGTAGAAGTCAATGTAAAAAAGTTCGTGTTTTGCATACTTGTGTCAGGTTCAAATGAGAAAAGCAGTATTCTTAAAACACACCTTTTGATTGAGGTATAGCCAAAAATTCACAAAAAGAACAATTTTTATTTCAATTTTCGCAATCATAATCAACATGCAAATCGTAATTTAATTACAAAGTTAAAACCATGGTAAGAAAGCCAGAAGTGATAAAAATTATGGCTAATGATAAAAATTATGGCTAATTCAAAAGTTGTCACAAACTTATCGTAAAAGTTGTGGTAACCAATACAATCTCGTATTTCTGACGGTAGGAGTTGCTAATGAAACATTTACGATATATCTCCGACAACTTTTGCTTTGGCCGTAACTTTATCATTGAAAGTCAAAACAAATGATCTCACCTGCATTACGAAAGAGCTCATATTTTTTGAAACGACAAAGCGACCATTGTTGATTTATCACCTGATGGACTACAACACAATGTTTCTAACGAAATTCAAACTCCGTAAAACTACACCAACGTTCATAGAGAATTAAAAACCCATTCAAAATACAACATGATTCCTTTAATGAAACAAAGAGGTGATCACGGAAAATTCACTATCTGTCGAAAAGAGTTTTTTTACAGCCAAGAAGCAGACGCTTATGATTTTGTCGAAGTATATATTTCCCCAACGGAGCAGGCATCATCAGCTCTTATTCAAACAGAATCAAATGCAATTGTTCAGTCACAAATGCAACTGTAAATGCGTCAAAGTTTTACGTGAAAAACTTAGATCCTATTTTGATGAACGCAGTTGTTACCCGTTGGGTTGCTGCATGCTGTTTTGAGAGTTTATTTGNAGTCGTCGGGAAGTTTACGACAGGTTACTAGGCGAGATCGGCTTGGAGATACTGCGTGAATAACACTCTATGACAACGACTGGCAGATAGCGAGTGAGGTTATCAATTATTTTGTGTGCCGATGAAAGGCTGTTTTCTGAAAAGTTTTTCAGATTATAAAATTACAGAAAAATTTACAACGCTTGAAGCAGTGGTTAATGTAGACCACAATCGTGGACTGGAGATTTAATTGAGGTCAGTGTTTGATTTGATCCACGTGATCATGCCCTCATCCAGCTTCGCGAAGACCGAGTACGACAGAGACTTCCCGCATCTTGCACTAGTCAGTCCGAAAGACACGGCTCCATATGTTGAGTACTTTTGGGAAGCAGCGTCTTTCACCATGAATGGTCCACCTGAGTCGCCATGACAAGTGCTACCGCTCTGACCAGTTCTGAACAAAATATAGGTTTCCGGTAAATCGAAGAAACATCGGTATGCGCATCGTCGTGCAACATTAATTAAAGGTCATAAAACTTCCTGACAATGGGTTCTTGGAAGTGTTGGACCTTTTTAAGGCTATATCACTCACAAATTACATATGCTTGTTGGTACAGTAAGATGCAGTTTCATGAGTAGATAAAGCTGGAAATATTTGTGCGACAATCAGCACTCGCAAAATACTTTTGATTCCAGCTCATATGTGCAGGTATTTATCAGCTTCAATCATCCAGATCTAAAGTCTGATGAACAAGGATCTCTTCGTTAGTCAGAGCAAATATGAACTTTGACCACTTAACACTAGAAGCCCGGTGCGGTCATTTTTGACCGATTTTGAACTTATAGCGTTTCGTATTTTCGTTACTGTTGCAATTTGCTTCGTCACACTCCTTGACTTTCCTTAGCTTATGGAAAAGTTTTTACAGCAATTGGATTTTTTTATTAGAGTTTTTGGAAACAGGGTATAGTTGCATTCTAGAGAATGTACCCGATTGACTGCAAACGTCATTTGACCATGATCTAAGCTTTGTAAGAGAATTGATGCAAGAACTTTCAAGGAAACATTACACTTGGTTGCGTGTTAACAATGTTTTCACACACGGAAAAAAACACGAAACACTGCAATAAACTTACGCCGAACCGGCACAAAACATGTGCTCAGTTATGGTGAGGTTTGTGGGCAAGTCGGCACCCGGGATGTTGTGCGCCAGTGCCTTGAACTTTCCCCAACATATTCTGCTTGTGACTGTTGGCATTGTCACTTTCTGCAAAACGTGTGAAGAAAACCCCAGGGCGTCAACCAAACCCCAGCCAGCAACTTCTCCAAGTGTTGTTCCGACCTTGAGCTGGAATAATAAATAGCCAAGAAACTAGGTTTTCCGTATGAAATATTTTACTAATTTTGGGTTTTATGTAAAAAAGACCAAATACGGATACAATAAATCAATACCTGCCAAACGTCATGCATCAGGCACGGTTGGGATAATACTCAAAAGAGTCATTATTATTTGAGACAAGTATATTTTCTACCTAGTGGTCCTAAATTGGTTTTTGACAAATTTCGCAAGACTTGTCAAAGGCAGAATAACTGGAGTCCAATTCAAAATCAGAGGAAGACCTTTACCCGTTTATTTGGTGGAGGCAAACATATTGGTCGAGTGACGCTATTCATTATAACGTGTCGCCCAAGCCGCAAGAGAGCAAGGTCGCTGTCCCACATTCTTCGATTGTAGTCCGGATGACGAATAATTTCTATCACTGGCCAGGAGCTGTAAAGGCAAATATTTTAGTGTTTTTGTGTCTTACAGGAGGGGTGTGCAACCATGCAGCACTGCCGGGCCACATGCACATAACCAGATTGGTCCACCAGCACAGCTGCATGTGTTAAGCTCCGCAGGTAAGACAATTCTCTGGCCACCCACGGAGAATTGGCAATACACATCAAAAACCGTAATGCTTGCTTTAAAATCAGAGATGTAGTCAAGACTGAAACTTCGAGACCTACACCCGGTTAAAACTTCGAGACCGAAACTCCATCAAAAAATTCGATACCGAGACTTGAGACTTGAAAATTTATGTATTTTGCCAAAATTTCCTAATTTTTGTTTTAATGTTATCACCACGAAGTTTAAACTTTTTCGAATTTCTGGCATTTTCCTACCTGTTTTGGTTGTTTCCTATTTGCATCTACAGCAGACAAAACAAACAAACATGCTTTGAATTACAGAACTTTTACTATGCCATATCGTTGCAGTATTCAAAGTCTCAAGGCAATTAGGCTTTTGTGACGGAGACCTGAAACCTTCGAGACCGAGACTCGCAAAAATAGATCTCGAGACCAACGCTCNGGACTCCATCATTGTTTAAAATCTTGACTTTTCTGCGGGNCACAACATTTCAGCCCCGGGCCACCACTGGCCTGCGAGCCATGGGTTGCACACCCCTGCTTTACGGTATCAAAACATGTTGTTAGAATAATGTCTTGCTCTATGGTTCCAAGTACAATCGTATTTTCAACTACTGCATCATCATCATCATCATTCCCGCAATCCACAACACACTCTGCTTTACGGTGAAAATCAGTGTTTTCGCGGCGATGACGTTTGTAACGAGCCACTGCAACAAATAAAATTAACAATGTCGGTTGACTTATTAAGTAAAATTTTTCATGCAGAGCGTTAACCTATTGGAAACTTAACATCCCGACCGTTCCGACGCAAATGTGAACAATCAGAAGAAAGTCAGTGGAATATTAATTTTGTTCAAATATGTCTGACTTGCCTCGTGTAGCTTCACCTCAATCTTTCTTGTTTTTCATGTGTGTTTGTGTACAGAAGGCCGTGGTTTTACTGGGCAACGACGCGGATTACACTGATTTACACATCACTGCTTAGTAACACAAGTTCGGTTTCGAGGACTAAACGTCTCACTTATTCGCCGGAGTAGCAATCCGCCCTCTTTGAAATGCATAACCCTTAGGAACCCGTTCTTTAATAAGCCATTGTGGAAGAACTCCTGATGTTTCCCACACATNTATAGATTCGGAGTCAATTACAACCCAGCAAGAAAATTAAGTATAAATATATGTTCTGTGGTTGAAGAATAAAACCCGGTTCTAAGTATAACCATAGATCGTCTGTGATTGNTTTTGTGATANCAGTGCTGCAAGTTGTATTTAGAATGCGCGAAGCCTTCCTGAATGCAAGCATTTGGCGTGACACAATTCATACTCATTAACTAAAGGTGAGTAAATAACTGCCCACATATCTTTGAATAAAGCCCTGATGAAGAATAATCCGCAAATTCAACAAATTTTATATCTCATGCTTTACAATGTTAGGGGATGTTCATACCATTATCTGATGCTGCGTAGCGCCAGGTGGCAAGTAAATGACGTGCTGCTGCTACTGAATTATTACTGCGGTACTTCATAGCGAACTATTTCCAAAAGTTTCATGAAACTTTAAGATGGTAACAACAGGTAAAATTACTTGTATAAGGTATTTTCAAGAATGTAGTGGGAGAATTGCTATTTTATATTTTATTTTCAGGAGCCTGCATTTCTGGCCGACTCAAAACCATCCCTCAACAAACCCGGAACGGAAACATACTAGTTACCTTGCCGGAGTGTTTCCAGAAGCATCAATGGTTCTGTCGTGAGCTGACAGCCAAACATGAACGTGCTGCGGTAGTCTTTCTTCCTTTGTTTTTTTTGTTACGCAGTGAGCAGCGGTCAAAACGTATCTGAAGTTTTAAAATAGTCAAAGAAAAGTTTAGAAAAGCGCAAATGCCTTTTCAGAATTTAGCAATATGCAAACCCTAGGAGTTTTATTGAGGACTTAGGTTATGGAGCACAAGTTATTTACAGCAAATATGGTGCAAACGTTTGGATAAGCAGCTAAAAAATAAGCACTAAACGAAAAATAGAGAAACAATACAGACGAAATCTGTGAAAAAACATTTTTAAGTTGAGACGCAAAATCGTCTTGCTGAGGTTATAGACAAATTTATGGCAGCATACTCCAAGGTAATTTCATAGCCAGTATAGCAAATTTTTCTTCTTTCGGAGCAATTTTCACTTACTCTGGGCTGATGAGGCTGCCGCCACAACTATAGGATGAAGCCATGATATTTGCATTTTGGCCGATGTGTACGAACGCCATCCATGGATATTCGTTGGGCTGCGTTGTCTCGCCTCCACTGATGTGAACTGACAACACCGAGCGGCGGGCAGGGTTCTTCACGCCGCACACTTTTTGAAAACAAAAAAGGAAATTTCAGTGATTTACAGCGTAGTGCTCGGAATATATTTGTTGGGAAAATCAGCAAAATGGCAGAAAAGTCAACTTATGGCAGTCATCAACGAAGAAGAACCCTGCCCGTCGCTAGGTGTTGTCACAAAGCAGAAAAAAGTCAACTTATGGAAGTCATCAACGAAAAGAAAATCTTCCATCTGATCAAGGACATATATTACTAAGTAGCACTTAGGCTAGTAAATTTTTTTTAACAAGATTTGACAGACATCTCATTTCACTGCCAAGATTATTAGTAAATTATGTTGAACATCAATGACAAAATTAATTTAAGTCTAAAATCGAATGGAGAAAAGCACATATTCATCACCCCACCAATTTTCTTGAGAGCGAACAGTGACGGGAGCAAGAATTTGTAACACTTTTCAAAGTAAATTACATACGGAATTTCGAGAAATTATTCCAGTTACTTCCTAGACCGCGTTGTTTGCTGCAACCAAGTCGAGATAGTCAGCACGCACTATAAGATCCAGTGGAGCCACCAGGTTTCAAGAATCATACATAAATGGACAGATTTACTTCCTAATAAACTTGTCAGCCAAAGCACTTGATGATCACACTTTTANCTTTAAATTGTGCATGGCTACGGTTGATCAACNAAAATTGACATATTGACATCCCACACGTTGTTTGTCAAAATCAGTTGTTTCGAAAACGTTTCTGATTGAAGGCTTCTTGCCATAAAGTGGATTCGAGACACGTGTGGAACTTTCATTATCACAGCTTTCATAAATAAGAAGCAACGCCATCAGTTGGTGCCTTTAAAACTGGATCTTGCGAGAAGTACCGCTTAACTTCTTTTATTTGCTCTCACCTACTGACAAACTTCGAAGGCAGACAACTCCGCATTTACAAGGAAGGTAACAAGTAACTTTCGTGACAGTTTTCATGACTATTTGCTGGAATCAAAGTTGACAAAGAGAAAAAAATGTGTTTCTTCACTGCGATAAACCAGAATGAAACAAAGAATATTTCAGAATTTACTGAGAGCGAAGTTGCCTGGCTTCGGAAAGTTACAATCCTGTGTATTGCGGGCGCTTCATATCATACGTTAAGTATAACAAACGTTAAAGTCTAAACGTTTTTTTTGCGTCAAAGCAAGATTGACAGCTAAAGCCACATACGGATGCAGGTTTTGTTATCCCCAAACACACCACTTGCCTGGTTTGCAGACAGGTTTAGGAGATCCTTGAACAGAAGAGACAGGAACCCACTGTTCATGTTCGTTACACAACCAGTATGGAGTTCCAGATACCAGTTCGTACCTATGGTTCCAACGGATAATAATTATAATCAAACCACTTTCGATTAGGTTGCAAAATGTATCAAGTAAACAATTCACTCCATTTATCTCATATGAGCTTCAAAACCAATAAACGAAAAGATGCCGTTTGATTGCAACCACAAGTGGGAAACTAAACGAATATTTTGAGCTGTTTTATGCATTCAACCTCATGTTACGAACGGACGTCGATCATTTTTTTAGATATATTTTGATACAGAACGTTGAGAACATCCAATTCAGCTTCAGTCGGCGTCAATTACCACATCACGCCTGTCACGGGATGAAATCTAGCTGCTGACCCATAGAATTTTGAAAGTCAACATTTGGAAAGTTTTTAGATAATATTCATTCTCCGTGCCCCTCTGATTTCACCAGCTTTCGCTCAACACCGCAGAATTTGCAATATTTACCTGCCTTTCAGCATTTTGTGGCATTCGCAGTTCATTGCATCTTATTTGCACTCTACATTACAAACAGCTTGATGTATAACTGGTTTTGTTTTGAAAAATGGAAAAAAAAGTATTAACCAACTACGTTTAACCATTATGGGCAACTGAATTGGACTCTTGCTGTGTTGCTACTGGAATAAATAGAACTGCTGCTGCAAATACGGACAGCTGGGAAGTGGTGAGTAGGAAGAGATTAGGTGAGAAGGAAAGATGAAATATATAACATGGTATTTTAATGTACAAAACGCCTCTACATTTGCGGATTCACACCTTATTTCTTGTCTACAAAAGATTTAACACATAGGCCCACATCCAACATTGACTACTGTAAAGCAAAAAGTACTTACTGCCCACCAAACTACCAATGACTTCTTTTGTAACTTCGGGTTACTGCTACGTTATATTCAACTTTGTATTCAGCAAATTCGTTTTCCATTCACTGAGATTGATTGCGTAAAAAAATTCAGAAAAATTGCGGAATGATGCAGCATCATCTTTATTTTTAATTTATCAAGAAAAAGCAGTATAACAAATGGATCTTGTTGATATTGGCTCAGTTAATGTGAAACAATTAACGTCAGCATGTGCAACTCATAAATAAAATTGATTTCGAAGAAATATCTAACAAGAATAAAAACCACTATCGTGACTCTAATCTAAAAATACTCTAACAGTGGATGAAATTACAATGTATTTTTAAAACACTTCTGATTATTAAAAAGAGGCATACGGTAGGCATACAGTTAATTAATGGCTACGTGGGCTTCGATTCCTAAAGCTGGATCAATTTTTGCAGTCAAATCATGACCACAAAAGTGGAATTGGGGTAAGAAGGAGCTTAATACGAAAGTTTGTAACTGCAGTGGCTATTAAATATTTCTAATTTTTATTAATCCTCAATTTTTACACCCTTTCCAAATCAATGGTAATTTTGCCAAAAAAATAAAAAACAGGCTTAGGGACTGCAAGAAAGAGATTTTCTGCTTTAATCCAAAATAAGTATACTAACTTGTAAGTATTTTCAAAGAATTGAAATTGAAAAGTTCTGTAAACAGAAATTCACAAAAACAGATAGCTATAACTATCTTTTGTGCGATCACGATTTCAAAGATTTCGTTGAGTCAGATTTCAAATATTTTGCAAGGTCACAAGCAGGGACCAAGTTTCAGGGGTGGACAGAGGCCATGTCCCCCAACTTTTAGGACAAAGAGGAACACAATATCGTTTGTTCCCCCAAATATTTTGCGATGAAAAATTTGCAGTTGTACAGATTTGGTGGTTCATTACTGTTGAAACAACGGTATGATTTATACCAGCTATGTCTAACCCGCTGGCCTCATGCGGCCCAGATGAATGTTTTATGTGGCCCAGTTAAGGTTTTCATTGTAATATAAGTAGCCTTCTTACCGACAACCTGCCCTTATTTTGATCATCTTAAATTTGAAATTTTTGATGCAGATGGTCCTCAGTGCCACTTTTTCACGTCTGTACTGCGTGCTGTAAGATTTCCATATGTCCTCTGACACCTTGGTGAACAACTTTTTACTAGTTTTCTGATTTCTACCCTTTTTCCATTGGCACTAAGCTCGCCTTTGAAATCACACTTAAGGAGTGGTTAAAGGTGAAAAACAATGGTTACCACTGTGGTTAGAATTTCAACGCTTTCAGTCCATTGAAATTTAGTTTGCTAAGGTCAAAGTAAGCTATTCAATGTGTGGCCCTTATTAATATGCCATTCAATATTCGGCCCTTGTTAAGATAGTGACATAATTTTTGGCACAGTAAGCACTTTCGGTCGGACATAGCTGATTTAGACATACTTTGGGTCATTGTAGGGCGCAACCATGCCAATTAAGGAGTCTCAGAAATGCATGTTCATTACTTGGAATTGCATTATGTAACTGCCAATTATTTGAATTTCTCAGAGATGCATATTCATAAATTCTATTTTTAATGTGTTGTTTGTTTTTTTTGCAGAAAAAAACTTTTAACGCCCGTTTTGCAAAAAAACTTTAACGCCTAATTAAAAACCTTTTCATTTTGCAAAGAAAGCTTTCAACATCCGCGAAAGCCACGATTGTGGCTTTTGAAGTTATGATCGGCCATAATTCACGACCAGATTGCGTTAATCAGAGCAGGGGTTCCCAACCTTTCTCTTACCATGTACCCCTTCAGCATTTCGACAGATGAGCATGTATTCCTAAAATTTCTTATGGCAAAAAGGCTGAGTGAAATAACATGAATCACTAAATTTTTAAAAGAACTTTTACATTTTTAGAACTATAAAGGTAGACTCCGCCTTTATGTCTCAGTATTAATTTGTTGCGACTGTACAATAAATGTACTCCTTCAGATAGGCAAATGTAGCCCGAGTCCGAAGGGTACATGTACCCCAGGTTGGGAACCCTTGCGCGGCTAGAGAGGCAATGAAGGTATCGCCAGATTCGGAAGACAGCAACGCCTCTTCTGAGGCATGTTGTGCATGCTTGTGACGTCATTGTAACGTGATTTTGGGCAAAACCCGTTCTTCACGTTGTCAAAAAATGTAGTGGTTTTTATTCAAAAAGTCGTGGAGTAGAAACTAAACACGGTAGAAATAAAGTTCCTACATAAAAAATGTTGGTTATGACTATAACTTTACGAATCTAAATGGAAACACTAACTTTTTGGTGCGAGGAGTAAAACGATGCAAATCCCTATATTTTGGGTTGTTTTCATCCTCTCTGGACAACTAAAGGGTCAATTTACCTTTCAGTTGTCCAAAACACATCTGCAACTGGCAGAACAGATTACTCTTACAACATCCTACCAAATGTCAAGCAAAAATATAGGGAGGAAAAAAGTTACGGAATATTTTGCATCTATGCAAATGAGGCAATCCCTGGGGGTTAGCCAATTAATTTGTTGTTTTTAGAGCATAACGTTCGAATCACTAATGCTACAAAGTCAACCAAGGCCTCTAAAGATTCAGATCTAGGCGTAGTTTCGTTCACAGGAACAAAAACGATCTAACCCTCATAGTTTTTTTCAAGCCCCGATGTGACCCCGCACACTGTTTTCAACCAAACATTTCCCTCCAAAACAGTGATGACTCACTTTGGTTGGAATCTTACGTTAGTTGGGGTTTTCAGACGCAGTTCAAGCCAAAAAACGTTTCGAAATAGCTCACAGGGAAGTTTGACAAAAATTTTGACAAAAAATCGCTTTTGGCGAAAAAATCGCTTGCGATGAATCAAAATTTTCCATCTTTCTCAAAATGTTCTAATGCAAAGGTATCTTTTTATAAAACCAATCAGATGGATTTTTGACTTCCGAATCCGAGTTTTCCACCGAAAACTCTCAAACGCAATCCGTTCGCGAGTTATGACCGATGATAACTTCAAAAAGACACGATCGACCCTGTGGCGCGTTAAAGTGCGGTTTTCTAATGAAAAATTTCTAGCGATTATGCCGCATTCTGTTAGCTCAGGTCCATTTAATGCTTTTGCTTTGGTGCTATTGAAACATATTTTCGAAGAGACTTTGGGATTTATTGTCTGCTACGTTGACATTATAACAGAGCTCATGAAGTACTTTGTGCTTCACAACACTTATCTCAAGATCAGTCGGTTTGAACAAGTTATTCTCAAAAGCGATTTCAACTCATCTCATGCGAAACTTTGTTAACGTTATCGTTTGGAAAAGGTCAGGTCGAGTGTTTCAATCTTTGTACATCAACTTCGAAAACTGCAGAATCGTCTTATNGAAANTTAAACTCTTTTATTAAAATGCGATGACTCACAATATCNTCCGANTGACCTAATTCTCAAATACAACGCACGTCAAGTGACAAACGCTGAACACACCGCAATCCAGACAAGNGTTTATACATCACATCATACAATGGGCGGACTTTAAAAAGGTGGTGCAGGTATTGCTGCAAATTACCACCGGAGTCAGGCCTGAACAGACACATTACTGAGTTGGACTCCACCACCTCAATTTCACAACAGCATACTTTGAACATGGTTACTCACCAAGTGTTGCAGGTAACATTCACAACATTCAAGTATTCGTAAACCGACTTTTCGACAAAATGTGAATTTCGCAACAAGTGACTCGGTCTGCTGCAAGTTTTAACTGAAAACAAATATATATCTTTTAATTATTGTTGAAACGCGCGAAAATCATTCAATAAAAGATGTCGGGCATTTGGCATGAACAACTTCGTGAAATCAGAAATTTAAATCTCTGGTAATTAAACCCGGAAAATTATATTTATGCTGCAAAAAAGACGGAGTTCTCGAGTAAAAGTTAACCGGACATAAACTTCAGTTTTTGTTTGTAACATCATAAAATAAATCAATTTGGAATTCAAAACTATTTCCAAAGGTTCAGCTTCACGCTTTGTGCCTGAGCACGTCGATTTCTATATTTACTCTGTCAGTCCGTTTTTGGACAGAAAAATGTTTTCAAAACTTAAATTTTTTTGGAATTTTGGTTGGTGTTTGAAAGTCATAAAATATAAGAAAGGTTCAAACGAGATAGTCAGCAAAATTTTTGCAAACTGCTGATAGTAAGAAGCTTTGAATATTAACCTTTTGCAAAGTTTTGTTACACTAACCTTTTCAAATTACTCAGACACATCTGTCTTTGTGTCAGTGTCCTATCAATTGCCAATTTGAGTTTATTTTCAGTAGAATAGTCCATGAAAAAGCATGATCATGAATATATTCTAAAGCGTCTTTCAGGCGTTCAATCGGCAGAAACAATTATTCCAAGGGTGAATGAATACCAACTACAGACAGAAATCTACAGCAGAACAAGTTTATGCTGTTTTCATGAATCAAATGTACGCTACAAAATATTTAGAAAATATCGATTACTTCTTCAAACAGCTTGCAAAGTTTTCTAAGCCATATAAACCATCTTTAATGTATTCCCTTATTTTCTAAGAAATCCTTGCAATAGATGATTGTGAAAAACCTTGGGTCTAATCAAAATATCTGAACAGATATCTTTCAAAAGGTTGGACTTGCTTCGACACTACATTTAACGAATTAAGAACAACCAAAAACGTTTATGGCAGGGTAGATCCAGCTAGCCCGTTAGGGGGGGAGATTTCAGTAATAGTTAGTAGTCAAGTCTCACAACGACTTCGCTTCCTTAGGAGAAATGAACTATGCTTCACAAAACTGATGTGACAAAACAATGGACAAAAGAATGGCCTTATATCGCGAACAATGAGACCTTTCGAACATGACAAAACACTTATTCGGAATTGGTTTTGATATGTTGTTTTCCAAATTGTATAAAATCATGGTGATGAAGTTACTTTCGTACGTTTTAGTGCGGACGACAAACTTTCTTAAATGAAACAATCAATTTCACAAACTTAAAAGTCAAACTCTTTCTCTTAATATGTTTTAAACCATGTCCTCGTTTACTGTCCAAGTCGCAAAGCAGCGTTCGGCGTCATTTTGAGTCCCTCCTCGTTTATTTAAAAACACAACACTTTCTATGGAAATTTTCATGTAGCAATTGATTTTTTCCGATGGAGATCTAAAATCTTGAAACATACTCACACCTGATAGCCAGTCCTAAATGTTCTTTGTTGAATCTCTGATAAGATTGCGAATTACCAACGTTCAAAAACACTGAAATACTCCCGATGAGCTAAGCTATTTTTCTATGAATACGAAATTACTTGATTACGGAAGCTGTTTAAATTGACTCTAAAGTTTGCAGAAAATCTGAGTGAAAACACTAAGAGTATGAACAAGAAACAGTTACGGCAAACGTTAACAATACCAGATATTCTTAATGTAACAATGCTAAGATGGTGTCATGAATAATACGCTTGAAAAGCAACATGAACTTGCGCATTTGTATTGCAAGCAAGATTTTGCATGTCATAAGCTACTCGTGAACACTTCGCTGTCTATATTTATGTGATCGCGTACTTTGGCAAATTGGAGCAGGAGAATTCCATTGTCCGTTGTTCAGGCAGGTTATGGTGTCTTCACCAATTAGACGGTAACCCACGTTGCATGTAAATTGCACTCGATCTTCGAACTCATAATATCCCCTCTCTGATGCACTAGACATTGACTGTCCGTTTTGAGGTGATGAAACGTTCGCACATCTTACTCCTGCGCCGCAACACAATCATCAAAAGAATCTTCACAACCACAAGAAAAATTTCTGATCGAAGTTTCATAAGTAGTAAAAAGAAACCAATCACGTGAAATTTTCTAATTTTTCAAATAAAAGATCAGTTTCGAGACAAGCATTTCTTCGGGAAGAAGCAAAAAATTAGTCTTCGTTCACATGCTGAAAATAATCAAAATGACCTATGAAAAGTGACTTCATGTCGAGTGTGAAACTGAAAACGGACAAATTATTTCAAACTGACCACCCTTCCTCTGAAAATAAAGCTATTCTCTTAGTCCATCAACTTTTTGTGGTTAGAAATGTGAGGTTAGAATGACATTAAAAAATTGAAAAAGTTGCTAACATGAATTGCAACATCAAACAGATTTTTGTAAAAAATATACAGTATTTTTTGGTGTATTTCGAAAAATTCGAACTTGGCTTAAGCACAGGTGGGTCTGTTTTCAATGAGATACCTAAAAAATTGATAGCAGTTTGTCTACCAAAAATTACGAATGAGGCTGTGTTATGAATTCAGTCTAAAAGTAACCAATATTAAAAAACGATGCCTTGTTTAAAATGCATAGCTGATGGATGGAAAAACTCTTTTGTATTCTGACGCAGAGTGAGATGTTGCTATAAAACGCATGTAGCTAAGGAAATAAAGGAAATAAATGCATCCCTTATCTAACAGTAGTACAAAATTCAGATTTTATAGGAAGTTATTAATTCCTTCCTGTTCACTTTTTACAAAACAATTCTATCTCGATGTTTTCAATGTCAAACAAAACAAGCAAGACTTACTGGAAGTGGTGTAAGTGAGTTTGAACCCTCTTTTTTCAACAGCATAATCACTGTGGAACTGCAGAGTGACACGTTGGACGTTTGTGCGAATCAGTTGACCTGATCCGGGTGCTGTTGACCCGCAATACTTGCTTTCGTGACCTCGGTAAGACAACTGAATAAAGAAGCGATGCATCATCGAAATAATCATCAACGTTTTGCAAAAAACTTTGGTTTAATTCTCTTCTCATTAAACAAGGCAGGCTTTATAGAAGTGAACCCAGTAGGTTTCCCTTTTAAGGCTATTTCCTCGCAAGCACAATTTTTAAAAGCGTAAGCGTTCATGATGCGATGATTAAAACTTGCAAGCATATCTATTTGAAGAAGAACTGATGATGCGTTGAAAAACTCAAAACTAGTTTCCCTGTTAATAAACTGTGATCGATTTACTTGCCGCCATCTTTGTGGCTTATAATATGAAAAATACATACGCTTGCAAGTTTTAATCATCGCAGAGGAATGAAAGCAGAAGGCAGGCAGATTCCTCAGAACCTTGCGGCTAGACACAAGTTTGTTTGAGATTTCTTATTTGGAAGAATATTTTCTCTAAAATAAAAGCAGCCGAAATGTAGAAGTTCAAAAATATGTCGAGGTGAAAAACCGTCCCCAGTCAATATTTGTATCCAATCCGACAATCATTAATGCTTTTTAGTTGAACACAAATTTTTGCAAAGATCTTAACTGAAACGATATGACGAAAAGCTTGATTCTTTCCTACCTTCAGCCAATCGTAGGGACAGTCAGAGTAGTTGAAGTGATCTTCTATTTCAAACGTTGCATTAAACTGCAAGTTCAAGCTTAACCCTTTTCGTACCTGAGATAAAAAATATTTGGAATGAAGTAATGCATATTCCGTAGTTGAATACAAGAATACAACCGAAATCATAACATGACCTTGATTCTGAAGTAGTTTACCGCACGACCAAAGACAAGCCTTAGCTAACTACTTACATATGAATGCAAATTGAAAAGTATCTTCCACAACAAAACAGTTCTGAGGCAATGGCGGATCCAGGTGGGGGGCAGTTTGGTGCAACTGCCCCTTGAATGGCGCCCCTTTGCCACAAATTCGCCCTATTTTGATTCCCATGGAAGTAGAAACAGATATTTAAAAATATTCTAAAATAAATAATGTCTTTCGCTTGGTTAAACATCAGCATTCACCTGCCGGACTTTATCCAAGCTCTTATCCAATAGCGTGAACAATGCTATTGTTTCGTAATAGTACCACTATTTCGTTATGTTGTTGCCGCGTGAGAATTGCCCAGCCTTACGTTATGTTATCACAAACGCAGTCGCTTTCGCTTAGCACAGTTCTCGACTTGTCGCTGGGCCAGGGTCATAACTAGGTTAGATGGCATCCGGGGCAAGAAGCAAGTTTGGCGCCCCCATGTTCGAACCTGAGGTCTTTCGGAAGCTAATGTAATGCGTTGAAGAAAGTACTTGTGACATTGTTTGGACTTTTCGGCGCCCCCGCAGTGATTTGGCGCCCTCATGGTGACTCAGCGCCAGGGGAATTGTGCCCCCTTGCCTCTCTCGTTACGCCCCTGCGCTGGTCTGTACGAAATTGGTCTTTTTTACCACTTTACTTCTTTAATGCCTAATGACAGCCTCGAAAGGAAAGGCAGCAGTGAAAATAAGAATGCAATATGGAAAACGTATAACTGATTCAAAATTTAACAAGCCTCCAAAATGAAAACGAAAAAACAATTTCAGGCTATTGCCAGTGCAGTTCGTGAGCCCGCCGTTTGTCTGCATCATGGAATATAAAGGTGAGTGGATGAGTTTCTTGATGCACGATAAAGGTGAGTGGATGAGTTTCTTGATGAGACTAATTTCCTGATTGGACATAATACAACGTGCAAAAAGCTATAGATGTATACGTTAGCAAACAACTTGTCGCTATGTGACAAAGATGCATTGAATGTGCTCGGTTAGCTCAAATAATTATGACCAATTGTGCAACTTCTCACTCCATGTACATGAACAACACAGAGGAGTATTGAATTCCTGCTAGGGGCGTAAAGAGGTTAGATGGCGCCCGCGGCAAGAAGCAAGTTTGGCGCCCCCATGTTCGAACCTGAGGTCTATCGGAAGTAAATGTACTGCACTGAAGTACTAGTGAAATTGTTAGGGTTTTCGGCGCCCTCATAGTGCTTCGGCATCCGGAGAATTGTGCCCCTCTTGCCCCCCGTCGTTACCCCCTGATTACTGCGAGGAGCGACGCGCCTCAACAAACCATGGTACTCAGCTCTAACTAGAAACTTACGGGAACCTTTGTCTTTGGTGGGGGGATTTTCAATTCACCCAAATTTTCGCGCCACTGTGAGGAAAACGAATAGCAAAGTTTTGCTGGGCGATGATTCTGCTTAAGCAACTTGCCCAAACATATCGGTAAGTTTTTCCTGAATTTTTAAAAATCTTGCCCGAATCTTCGCCGCCACTTCGTACACCTATATCTCTAACGCAGAAACTTTGGCAAAACTAGCTATCTACAGCTTGGTGGATTGAATATTTGGTTTTAAGCGGTCGTAACAATTTTTTGCTCAACATTTGAATATTTGCACTGCAAAATTGGGGAATGACCGCGCCTTTTGCCCCCACCTATCTACGCGTCAGGCAAGAGTGAGTGATGGGTGTGTGGTTTTGATTCTTTTGGCAGATTTGCAAACCTATAGACTACTCACGCTGGCCACGAAAAGACAAATTTGGCATGGTTAGCGAAATCTGCAACCGACAGAAAAATGTTTAGCCTATTGGTTGTAACATCATTCCGCTTACATCATATAAATTTGAGCAGAAAAGCAGTCTTCTGGTAAAAACTTTAACCTTTTTACTGCTGATTGTGGTGTTGACGAAGTTTCGTCGTTTTAAAGTGGTGATAGGCTGATTATCCTCTGTGTTTTCTGACCTGGCTGGATAGACGTAGATCCATCGCCAGATCAACAGCATTGGGGAAACTTTGAGATTGTTCGGGGACTTCGTAATAGTGTACAATGAATTGAGAAATGACTTTATGTGTAGACAAGAGCTTGACTTTAGAGATATTGATTGTAAATTTGGGGGCTCAACCCGCTTCCTGCCACTTATGTCGAACAGTGCAACAACTTTTTTTAATATCCTGGTCTAGTGGGATTTATGTTTTTTCTTCACCATCAGCAATCCAATGTCGAAAATGTGAAACGGTATTAAAAAAATTAATTGAAAATCTACCTTTATAAATGGCGTTAAATGTATTTTAGAGCAATATGCTTTAGGGGCCCAGTGTGAATCTATCGTGAGATCATGGGTACAATTTTGTTGCAAAATGTTGGGTGGACAGCTTGGTGTGTAACGAATATGTTCATCCGGTCGATGTAGAAGTGAAGTTTTATAAATACAATTTCCCAATCTTGTTTTTTGGAATGTTTTGAAAGCAACACTAATCACTATAGGGCAAGTCTTTGCAACTTTTTTACAGCTTCTTAAATACTCAAAATATATCTAGTTCAATGTTTTGAGCTGTTTCCAGGAATTTTATATTGCAACTTTTTTTATTTCTATGTCCAATTTTTTATTGCAATTTTTATCAAGTATTGCGCAAAATGTTAGTGTAATTTTAAAAAATACTGCAAAATTATTTCAGTTTAGTTCTATTCTCTTTGATTGCATGAAAAAGAGCTATGGCGGCTTAGCTGCGTCTCAATGTTATCTATGACGAGAAAGTTGGTTTGCATGCTAGAAGTTTTACAACCCCAGCCACGTACAATGCCATTTCTCCCCAAAAAATGTCTGGAAATATTTAGCATTTTATGTAAATAAATCGCTTGAGTAAATTACTGTCGTTTGCCATGTGTGCGCATAAATACAACTTTCGTTGAAAATAAATGCAACTTTCTCACTTTTTTACTGCAACAAAAATTTGCCCTACTAATCACGCTTTGCTTTATCTTTTTGACATCAAAATTCAATAGGTTTAACGTCATATTTTAAAAGGTGAAATTAATGTCAAAAGTTCCATTCTAAGAGTTATATTTGCAAAAGGACACGAAAATATATTTGAGATTGAACAGAAATCAAACTGCACAACGGTGACATGGCAAAAAAATACCAAATTTAACCTGCATTAACACCAAAAGACACTCCAACTAAACTAAGTGATACGTACCTGTAAAGCAAATGTTTTGCACTTGGATAAAAACATTGATGCATTGTGGGTTTGATTAAACTCAAGCAAATCAAAATACTTGCGAACCCATGCATTCAGCACAGGCACAAAATCGCAAAGTGAAAGAGTCAGGAAATAAATGTCTTTTGGATTGGTTGGTCGCCATTGTCGCGACATTACAAAAAATGAGGCTAAATGTGTAGCCCAGCGTGGTCCAACTGCTTTTGACCTACGGGCCATATTACAAAAACGTGACAACGTGCGGGCCACGTCGACAAAATGATGTATAAAACAACAGGGTTCACAAGATTTAAAACGAAAAAAAGGTGAGTGCGTCGTTGAAATTATTGCAAAATAGCAATCTATTTACAAGGCCCTATCAGTGTGATGCCTGTGATCGAGGCTTCTCTGACATTATCGTTCCTTTATCAATACCAATGTTAGTGGTAGCAAGTCGGAGACTATCGCGCAGTGTTCCACCTGCCATTCGATTTCTGTTTTTACCTTTTACTTGCTTTATCGTAGAAAGTGTATTCTCAAACGTATACCTTTCCAAACGTATTTTTATCGTGAAATCTTTCAGTTTGGGAAATCTATCTTCACTGACTAATTTCCAGAGGCTCTCTACACTCTAGTCTAACGCCGTTTGTATTGTACATTTTTATTAAAAGATGTTACGCCTGTTGCAACATATCTAATTATATAAAATAACCAGTTCCAACACATACGCAAAACATTACCAAAAAATCTCGCAGGCCTTAAAAATTCGATCTCCGGGCTACATGGGGCCCACGGGCCTGTAGTTGGACCAGACTGGTATAACCTATTTTTTATTTAGTTTTGAGTTATAGGCTAATATGTACCTAAGTCAACACTTCTCCAACGTTTTCATTTCAATCCTGTTTACTTATGGTTGAAGACAATCTTTTGCAAAACTGGCAATCCTAAACTAAAACTATGTCTCCACAGTAGTTCTGCTTTTTGTTTTCGGCAAATAATTCGCAGAGATTTTCCTGCAAATGCAACTTTTTAACATTATAAATTTGCGTCTTTAAATTTACGTGACAACCAACGTTACAGCAAAGCCAGTTACATTTCTGCACGAAACAAATCACGGCTAAACTGTGGTCTCGCACACGTGTAGCTGTTATATTGTTATTGTTTCAAGACAATGGCCTTTTTTACAATTGGCCTGCCTATACAACCAGTGATTACTATGAAATCACTGATATCACGCAGGGTGAAATGTCGGACAGAAACTTGCAAAACGCTAAAAAGCATTTTGCCGAAGCTAAAACTGATAAAAATATCAGAATCATGCGATACCACATGAAACTCTGTTTCATCATCAGCTTGGCTTCGGTATGCAGATAACATGAAACGTGACAAATGTCATTTTTAGTTTTTGCACCCTCTCCAAATACAAAACTTAAAGAGAAATATGTGGGGGACATATCAAATTATGTGTCCCCGTCTGAAAGAGTGAGGGTGACACATCCCCCGTGGAAAGCCAATGCGCTAACAATCAATCCATTACCCACTTAATTGCACCCATGGTCTGTTTAACCAACTTTCTGAAGAATGATGCGTGGTCTTGATTCGTTGTTTCAGATGTAAACGTTGCCTAAGCGATACGTCATCGTAACTGGTCCAGCAATGGATTGATTGTTAGCGCATTGGCTAGTTCAGTAAAGTTGACGAGTAGGAGGGGGTGTTATTTTTGCAATTATAGGTTATTGAAAAGATTTATTTCGTCCCGGACTTGTGTGATTTCCTTCTAAGGCTCATTGTTCTGAAGCGTCCTGGTTTTCAACCACAAAAGTACTGTATGCCCATATACACTAGCATCACTAAAGGTTACGCTGTCTGTTTCTGAATACGTGACAACCAACGTCACAGCAAAACCTGTTACATTTCTACACCAACCAAATCCATGCTGTGCTGTAGTCTCTCACATGTGCAGCTGTGAAATTCTCACTGCTTCAAGAAAATAACCAAATAACCTTTCTAACAGTACACCACACTGTGTACAATGTCAGACAGAAGTAGTTAACCACCTTTCACAGCCTCCAAGACCTTGAAAAATGTTAAATATCATTTTATTAAAGCTAAAATTTATAAACTAACAGAATCCAGTGATACCACACCAAACTCTGTTTCAACATCAACTTGGCTATGTGTGACATCTAACATGAAAAGCACTTCACGCAAAACGTGGCAAACGTCACTTATTTTTGGAACTTCTCCAAATACAAAACCTGAAGAGAAAAAGTGGGGTGCATGGCATATTATATCCCCCCCAACTGAAAAAGTGGGGTGACACGTCCCCTGTGACCCCACCAAATTGCGTCCACGCATGCGATTATGAGATCGTTTTTCACGATAGCCAGTGGAGCTTTCTAAAATGTGAGGAGTATCCTAGAAAATGCTTTTCATTCTCGTTTAGTTTTTGAGTTGTCGCTTCAGCAATAAATATGTTTTTCACGTACATGTAAATGCACAACCTTCGCTTGGAAACGTGACCGTCACTTAGCTTTTTATTTGAGTCCTGTAGTGGGACATGAGTTGTCACTTCCAAGTCTAACAAGAACCGTTCTACTTCTAACCAAGTCGGGAATGCGTTTCAGACATTGTTCTTCACTGATATCGCTATGAATAGCCAAAACAGTGGCAAACGCTAGCGCGCAGCATGCTTTTATACCTTTTAAATAAACTTTGCAGATATACGCGATATGTGTAGCTTGTGAAAAATGAGGCCCACTGTTTGGGACCCGTTTCAAAGGTTTCCTTTAATGATATAAAGCGCTTTAAAACTGTGGTTATTCCCTGAAAAATCGCACAATTCGTCCAACAAAAACAGCCACTTTTTGACCTACAAAAGTAACCACTTTTGTGTGATACCCAACGATTGTTGCAGATAACCTTTGGCATTTAAGCAAGTGAATACCTTTTTGGCCCCCCCATTTGACTGCTCCCTAAAAAACGCCTGGTCTGGATCCGCCACTGTGCTGAGGACATAAAGCATTTTTTCAGACAACTAAATTTGAACTGACATTTGCTCAGTGGCGATTCTAATATTGAAAAAAGGCGATTCTAGAATTAGCCATTGCGGGGCCAAGGAAAAGCAGGGGGTCCAACATAAATGTCTATCCTGAATTTCCGTTATTTTGAAGAATGATTTGCTATGATCACCTTATCAAACCCAATATAGGCTTGTGAATATCGTTAAATATGATCTAGTGTCATTATTCACTAGAACAGTGGTTTTCAACCTTTTTCATGCAACGACCCATTTTGCAATCCAGTTTGACCTAACGACCCATTCCGAAAACTCCAGTCAGGCACATGAAATGCTGTTGTGTTTGCACAATAGAAAATCACAATGACTAAAAAATAACCTACAATATCACTATGTTGAATAAAGAGTCATAATTGATGCTTATGGCAGCATCACCGAGACCCGTGCCGCATACAAATCACTCAGCACACCTCATGGAAATTTGGAATAACTCCCAAACTACAGTTGCTACCGCAATCAGATATCTAATTTACAAACACAGCTCATTCTTACGTCACAAAGTTATTCGTACGTTACCAAACGCAACAGTACTGTAATGGTTATAATCACACTTAAAACAATTTTGAATGAAAAAGTAGGTCATCATTTTTGCCAAGTGATCATATTATTTTGGCTACGACAAAAAACGGTTCCATATACGAAATCGAGAAGTAATTATGAATATTTTATCACAAGCTCTGGCGAACCCCAGGTTGAAAATCACTTCATTAGAGACATTAAATGTCACTAGAGGCAATCGCACACTTGTACTTATATGTGGAATATTCTGTCGTAAACATGCTTTCACAGCACTGCACTGTAGATCGAAACGCCATTTTCCATACACAATTGTGCCGACCTCACATGAATGAAAATAGCTGCACGAAAGTGAAAACAATTCACATGAAAGCGAAATTGGTTCCAACCACGAATTGCATCCTGAAACAGAGACAAGTAGGCTGGAGATAGCCAACTAGTTTCGTCAAAATATTCATATTGCAAGGCAATTTAAAGAAATAAACCATCTGCCAATAGGTTGCTGACTACTGATTAATCCGTTGTTGCGGCAGCTTACGGACACTTCGTGATTGTAGTGTAACGTGTAAGCATAGCAATGTCATGCAACTACTATCACAAGTATAATACCCATCTTCAGCGTGGATAGGGTAAGGACTATTCAATTCACTATGCAGTTAACAACAGCGAGGTTTCAGCATCAGTGGCACCTATAGTAGCATAGCCGCGCGGCAAATAGGAATATGTGCATCGAGGTTTAGGACGTGTACCTCATAGCAAAATGTAACAACAGGCGCAAAACTTTCTTTGCAGAATATTCCCAACATAGTTGTTCATTTTAATGATCACAAAAAGTCTTTCGCTTACTGATCCTCAAAAACTGGTTTTTAAACCCTGCGGTAATTTATGACTGTCTTGTCATAAGCAAAACACGCACTACATCAAATAAACCCAAAACCTTTTCAGTTGAAGGTAGAGCAGTGTAGCTCAATCTTTCACTGGTCATGGAATTTCTGAGAATCGTTTTCATTTAATTTCATTTTTGAAAAACTTCTCTCGCATGAAGCGCTGGTGACGGAAAGAGATACATCTATTAGCAACAACTTGTATAGGCAATCGAACGCAGCTTTGTAAGGAGCTATACATGAAAGAAATTGTTCAAGCGATGCTGGCAGCTGTGCCTTTTTCCGAAGCAAATACTTCGCCATTTCACTAATTGAGTATGCATTTGCCAAATCTTTCAAGTGGTTTTCTGATAGAAAAGTTTGACCTCCCGGACAAAGAGCTGAAATACCGGAAAGAATTACTCCTGAATCATTACATAAAATCCTTACAAAGCCCAATGAGGTTGCAGGACATGTGTGGGTAGATTTAAAACTGAAGTCAAGGACCAGTTACGCAAGATGCGAAGTCATACAAAACAGCAGAACACACGACTGCAGTCAGGATATATTCGGAAAATTAACTGACACCGATTCATGATTTCACAAACATTTTGCTACTAGGACAAGGAACAATCTGCTGACGGTAAGCTAACAGCTCTATCTCACACTGAAATGCACGGAAGATCAAATTTCTCGTTTCTGCGACTGTTTCTTAGCTTCGAGCTGAATCTTTCGCCACCACCACCGCGGTCTGAATAAATTACACGCAGGGATCCGACCAACCACTCGTCGTCATAAACAACTGCCATTACCCGGTATCAAGCGAAATTTCTGACCTCTGCGAAATTTTTCATCTATTATTGTTAGTGAGTTATTTTGCTTCTCAGAGTAAAGGAATAAAGTTTGGTGATTACTTTCTTGATGTGTGTTGTGTAAATTAAACTTTTTGGTTAGATGTCAGATACTCACAACAAGCTATAGTACTGGAATAACCATAACCACTGAAAAATATTGGACTTAGTTTTAGAGCTCAGTTATTTTTCTTTTTATAACCCTAACCCGACACATTTACCTAAAAACCAATCCATATAAGCCAGCGTTTTTGAACCGGGTTTCCGCGGAATCTCAGGGTTCCGCCAGTGGCTATCAGAGGTTCCGCCGAAACAGACCAAATTTGCCTGGGACCAAAGTCGCAATCACAGTTCTATGCTGTTGTAGCAATACATAGAAACCAGGTTCATTACATAGGGTTCCATGAGCAACGCAAACATTTGCAGAAAGTTCCGCTGTAGTAAAAAAGGTTCTGCCCGAAGCCCTAATCATCAGTTTTCTCAGCGTATTTGATATGTAGAATTTTACTCTGTGCATGTGCACATGGCGTGAGGTCAGAAAATTTGCAAGTCAGAAATTTCTCTTGACACCGGCCGTCAAGGACAACAACCCAGCTTATGCATTTGGGAAATAATATTGAAGGCAGGCTAGAAGGCTTCTAAAGTATCGTTTAAATTATTGCTGGCTGAAGCGTGAAATTAAGCACAAAACAGGGGGCCAAACTGGGGGCCAGCCAAAAATCTTGGGGGGCCATGGCCCACCCAGCCCCTCTTAAAATCGCCACTGCATTTGCTCTCACACTCCACAGTTATAGATACATACAGTTTTAAAGGGTCATTGGTGTTTGAACATTTAGCATGACTTCAATTTCTGCGAAAGGAGCATTATAAAGCTGGAGAATTAGATAAAATGTACATAGCAACTCTTTTTACGTACACTTATTAGATGATTTGCAATTCAGCATGCTGAAAAAGATCAAGTTTGTAATTCAAATGCACTTTATTAGCGAGCTCAGATTAGCTGTCTGCAGAAAATTTTTTGCCCGATTGCTTTAAGCAAGTTTCATATCTTGGGTATTTATTTCTGCTGAACAGTAAATGCAAGCTTTGTCATTTAAATCATATTAAAATATTACCTCCCAAAAGGTAGTACTCCTACCACTTGTGTAAATTTGAAAGTTTCTTAAAACAAGCACATTGGCTCAGACTGATTTATCGTTGCAAATTTAGAGATAACCGGCTAAACCATTCAAGCCAGGATTTCTTAGCTTTTTTGGACTTCGGATCTTGAGTTAGATATACAAAGTCGTTGAAGCCCGAAGGCATAATTGAGCTTTGTGAATCACGCGAAATTATTGCAGTAAAATGCTGTTTACTTGATTTTCGAAATACGAAAATTAAAGCTGCAGAACCGAAAGTTAAACAACAAACTTCCATTTCCAATTGTCTTTCACTGTAAATGCAGCAAAATCGGATTTGTTGCCGAAAATGTGATGAGTGAGCTATTTTTGGAAACTGAACCATTTACAATAAGATTCGAGGTTTCGTCATCAAGAAAAATTGTTCAGATTTTGACGAAACTGATTTCCGTATGGGGCCATGGAGTACAACGGACAGAGGTATAGTGCGGGAAAAGGAGAGCGTTGTCTTCCAAATTTTGATGCAAGGTTGACGGCATTCCCTTACTATCATGTTGTAGCACCATATATGTAGCCTTTTTGCTGCCGTTTTATGTAACTTTCTGCCAGAAGTAATTCTCGGCTACCTTCACAGCACACTGCTTTTATTTTTCAATAGGTCGTTTTCCCTCAACATTCCGTCACTCACGAGGCCTTAACACCAAAGCTCCAATGGTACGAACACAAAAAGACCGGAAAGTAGGCTACTTTTTAAAAGGTTTCGATTCGGAGCACTCATACTTCGATTGTCCAGTCACAATCAGCCAGCTTGGAGTACTGCTGCGGGTAGTCTGGGCTTGTGATGACGCCATTGTCCGTGGTTAGCACTTGGCCGTCGCAAACCGCTGTGAGACAAAGTATTTGTGTTAAGATCTCTGACGTGTAGAGATAAAGTTCATCTTCTAGTCCCAGAAATTGGTGGAAAGAATGCTGCTGGTACATGTTTTACGTGGAAAACTGTAGTCCGATGCTGGTTATTTTTTTTCTTTTTTAATAGTTTTCAAAAAACAGGCGGTCCATTCCTGGTTGTTCAGGCGGCATATCTGCTGCATTACCTTGCCACCATCAACGAACAAAACAGATGCAATACGTAACAATTCCAAGGAAAATACACTGATTAATGATGTTGTTCATAAAGCTTCTACACAATCTTTCAAGGTGAGAGGAAAGAACTATGCCCGAAGCCACCACAGCCCAACTTTGAAAGAGAGGCCTCGGGATTTTTCAAATTTGTAAAACTTTGTTATCGGAGCTTTAGATTTGGGGAGGGATCTCATCTAATCTTTTTCCGTGCGGAGTATAGGAATACTCCAAAACGTAGAGTTACGCACGCAGTTTCTTTTACCAATCAAATGATGGAGCAATTGGTGTTCAAATCAGGGCAATCTCAGTAATAGTTTATTAGTTACTCACCAGTGCAAGTGTGCTGATTACTGTTCAGAACAAAACCAGGCCTGCAAGTGCAATAGTAAGATCCGGGAACGTTCACGCA
>JGI24159J19872_10000700_pt1 | contig 32408 bp, 15 predicted proteins | sample Ectturendosymbi4_FD_19872 | JGI IMG/M metagenome (IMG submission 19872) | reverse complement strand
AAAAATGTTACAGGTTTTGTTTGTGAACTTCAAGGGCTACAAACCTCTCATTAAGTGCAAAAGCTTGTGGCAAATGATTGTGAAATGAGTGGCACAAAAAATTGAGAAAAATAATTCGTTTGAAAACCATTTTAAGATTATGAACAATACCATGCGGGCTGCACCAAACAACTTGGCGGACCACAATGCTGCCCAAGCGCTGTGGGTTGCACATGTCTGATTTAGCAGTGTGGGCCTAGGGCCAGATGAAGTGGGCCAAAAAGGCCTAAAAGTCCTCCACCTGCAATGTCATTAACAAAAAATTGGAAACCCAAACCAAAATTATTTTTTTTCATTGCAGACTTTAAGACTTGCCGAGTCTTTTGATGGCTTTAACAGCTCTTTAGTGCAATCAGTGGAGTCATGCTGTTGCCAAGACATGTGCAAACTGCTTGAATTAGGCTAAAACAGGCTGGCAGCAAAGGGGTTAAGAGTTTTCAAAAAGTAAAGGTTACTTTTGTATTCCTGGTGTGCTTAGAGAGCAAGCAAGCACTTGATGCAGTCACGTTTTCAAGATTGACAGTTATCAAAGATTTTCTTCATCCTAAAAATTTAGATAAAATGAGAAGTGACACCAAGTCAATGCAGTACCAGTATATTTTGTGTCATGTGTAAACGCAAGTCTAAGGGCAAAAACTTTAATTCGAAGGTTATTTTAAATACTGGAATTTCTCTAGGTTGGTCCACTTTATTGTTATCCATTTTATGATAAACTAAGAAGTTCTGAAAGAAACATGAGTATTTTACAATTATTTCAGAAAAGACTTTCTACTAATTTCCTTCTATAAATTCTGCCAATAAAATTTTGTCATTTATCAGATATAAATACAGTACCTTTGCATGGCATTCTTCAGATACATCTTTTTGAAAGTCCATGTTCTTTACATACTATCATGCAGTTCCAACGGAATGGTGCTGAAGCCTATTTCGCTAGGATGTGATGTCATAGCTGCTAGAAGTAGATGGGTGTTGTGCTTTCGATTTGGGTTATTCAGACATGTTTGAAAGTTTACTTTTGTGTAAACAAAATTAACTTGCTGAGTAGAAAAATCATTTAAATCATGCAGAGTTTTGGTAGCAGCTTTAATAAAGTAGATGTATTGCTTGTTTATGTATTTAGAAATAATGAGTTGTATATTTTGTGTTTCTTGGGTATATGTTCTAAGAAAGAGAACAAAAAATAGCTCTTTTAAAAAATTGCAAATCATCAATTGGATTCTTTTCCAACTTCATGGTAGTGGTCAGCTTTTGACATTTCTTCCCTAATTGCAGTCAAACATTACAGTCATTAAATCGGTATCTGTGAATATCGTAAAGTGCAACAATGGTTTTAAAGTTCTTCAAATGTACTGTTTTACTGAGAGTATTGTTTTTTGTTTGATTTTTGACACACCTTAAAGGATTTTAATATCCAATAGATTTCAAATTGTTCTTAACAGATATACATAAACTCGGGGTTCCCACGCGATATTAAAAGTATTGAAAAAGTATGGAATTTGGCCAAAATCTACATTAGGTATTGAAAAAGTATTGAAATTCTAAATGGAAAAAAAATCAGAAGTATCTGAGTAGAATTTTTCTGAAGACAAAGCAATTCATTATTTATGCAGTGTTATGCAATGTGTAAAAGTGAGTTTCATGATCAAGAATTTCTAGACATGAAGAGAAGTAATGGTATTGAACTTCTTAAATTTAGTATTGAAAAGGTATTGAAAATAGTTTGGAAAATGTGTGGGAACCCTGATAAACTACGTCTTCTCCCACAACTGTATTTTTAGGGTCATAGGGGCACTGCCTTTAAGGATTGCTACAACCAATTGAGTCCACAGTTGACGGTTGTGTGCGACTGCCTATGTTTCTGCAAAGGGTTTTTCGTCCATTCCACGATGTTATTGGTCCATATTTTCTTCTGTCTGTTGCATAAAACTAGCAATGTTTAAGATAATAATAACTGAATTGTTTTTGTCTTAACAGCTTGAACCCTAAATTACTGCCTGTCATGGCTAAAGGTAAAGCAGATGTGGATCAAGTTGCTGAATTGCTTGCTTTAGCCAAAGTACAGAAGCAAAATATTGTCAGCTTTAAAGGTCAAGGTCTAAAATTAGATAAAAAAGAAGACGCCAATGAAATTGTGCAGACAATAAAGGATGCGAAAGACTTGCAAACCTTAGAACTGGTTGGGAACACAGTTGGTGTAGATGCTGCACAGCTTATTGCTGATGCTTTAAAAAATAGACCTGAACTTGAAAGATGCCTGTGGGCTGACATGTTCACTGGAAGACTGCGTTCTGAAATTCCAATCTCGTTAAAAAGTCTTGGAGCTGCAATTATGCAAGCTGGAGCGCATCTAGTTGAGTTGGATCTTAGTGATAATGCTTTTGGACCTGACTGTGCAAAGGTTTGTGAGCTGTTTATATATCAATTTTACTAAAATTACTTTTTTACTTTGAGTAAAGTAGCTTCTTTGTTTAGCCCATTCCAATGGTTTTGTTGTTTAGTGGACACCTCTTGTGGATTTGAATTTACAATCCATATTTTGCCATTGTGCCGTAGCATATCCATGAGGTTTTAGGTCTGTTGGACATGAAATTTAGAATAGTGCTGACTTTTGCCTAATCAATCGATTTTTTTTAGCTCCAGTTATTGTGTTATATATTTAATTATCTGATATGCTTTGTAATATCAGCAGACATCGTGTTGTTGTTTGTGCTAATATGTCTTTTTCATTACATCTCACTGATGGTTATATATTCAGTACTTATTGGTGTGTGATATTCTACAATTGTGTGGTCATCGATCAAGGTATTGTGAGGTTTACTTACCTGCACCTTCTGTGGTGCAAACAGTGGCAAATTGTGATTTTTAATGAAACAAACACGGTGATTTTTTTCCTAGGCTTGTGTTGATCTGCTTAAAAGCCCATCGTGTTTCACTCTTCAAGAACTGAAATTCAATAACAATGGCCTCGGAGGAGGGGGTATAATAATTGCTGACGCATTGATTGAGTGCCACAAGTGCAGTTCTGCTGCTGGGAGACCACTTGCCCTGAAAGTTTTTGTTGCTGGAAGGAACAGGTACTTCTTCAAATTTGCGTTTCCACTTCATGGGCACAGCAATTAGATGTGTTGCAAATATGGAAAACAAAGTTATCAGTTTGAAAATTTTAATCTTTCGATTTTGATCTGAATGTATCCCCAACTTGAAACTCTGTTAAGTGGTTGGAGTGTCAATTTAGACTCGGGAATTATTATGTGTATTACATGTTTACAGTTAAATTTTCTTACTCGCGCTTAAGAAATGTTTAGATTTTATCACATTTACTGTTAAAGAAACACCCTTTATTTATTGCTGTGTTCTACGAGTTGTGTGTGTGTCCACTCACCCCTGGAATATTTTTTGTTGTCGCAGGCTGGAAAACCCTGGCGCCAAAGCTCTGGCCAAAGCTTTCAAGACAATCGGAACGTTGGAAGAGATTCAGTTGCCTCAGAACGGCATACAACACGAAGGAATTGTAGCGCTGGCTGAGGCCGTGCAGAACAGTCCCGGATTGCGACATTTAAATTTGAACGATAACACTTTCACCGACAAAGGCGCGGTCCCGATGGGCGAAGCTCTGAGCTCCATCGACAGCCTGGAGGTCGTGAACTTCGGCGATTGTCTCGTGCGAACTCGCGGCGCGGCTTCGATCGCCAGAAACCTGGCCTCGTCCAACCCCAACCTCAAGCAGCTTTTGCTCGCTTTCGGCGAAATCCAGCTGGAGGGCGGTATCGAGATCTGCAACGCTCTGGCCTGCAAGGAGCACCTGGAGAAGTTGGACTTGAACGGAAACCGCTTCGGCGACGACGGTGTGGACGAAATCAAGGACCTGGCGAAGGAGTTCAGGAATCCGGACGCTTTGGGCTCATTAAGCGACGACGATGGCGACGACGAATCGGACGACGAGGACGAATCCGATGAGGACAACAGGTCTTCCGAGGACGAGGCTGAAGAGGAGCGTGTCAACGATACGTCAGTCAACGGCACCGGCGTACAGTTGACAGCCGACAACTTCTGGTCCACGGTTTCTCCGGACACCATCGCCGCCGTTGCCGAGTCCGACTTGGCTGAATTGATGGAAGAAGTCGTCGAAAACGTTCCGCACGCCGAAGCTTGCGCTGACGCGTTCGTCAAGCTTGCAGGTAATTGTGCGAATGTGTCTCGAACTGTCTGTTAGTTCTGTGCTTTGCATGCAGGCTTCCCGTGTGCTCTTCAGGCTTTCACGTTACATTTAACCGTGGAAATAAAAACTTACCTTAGAAATTAGCAGGATGAGCTATGACAAGCATGAGATTGGACGGACAAATTTTGCGCTTACAAAAAAATTTGGTGATTTTTCTGAAGAAGGCGTTCGTCTTTGCCACCAACTTACACATCGTAAAGAAACACTACACACTGTGTTCGTTTTCAGACGTACTGTGACAATGGTTCGAGTTGAAGGGCAAAATAAATAACTCTTGTTTCTACTAGGCAAGGTACAGGTACCCACTCTATCCTTGTCTCGAGCTGGGTCAGCTCGTGCCCGGTATAAGAAACTAGTTTTTTCAGTTCGAAAGCAAGTCCTCTCGTAAATGGAGTCTGTGTCTGATGGTTAGCTAGTTTGAAAGTACGGCTTCTTTCAGTGACACGTAAATCGTTCACTGGCGCTGTTTCCATTTCGTTTTTCCGTTGGACTACTTATAAAGGCAGGTGAGCCCTGAGAGTTTCTTTCGCCTTTTCCGTAACAGCTTGTGAGCAGACACGTGTTGCGTCCAGGGTTGTTGTAAAAAAAACGAGCCAAAAAAACGACCCGGGTTTTTTTTTAAAAGCCCACTTAAAAAAACTCCCATTAAACCCACCAGCAATCTCACTTTTTACTTTTCCTTTGAAAAATCTACTGAGAAGTAAAAAATAAAATAAGCAGCACACTTGTACAGTTATCTGTAATGTTTTTTCAATCAAACAAAACGAACAGTAACGAAATTTAAAGGACTTGAAAAACAGAGAAGAATAAAGTGAACAGTTTGAGTAAATTCTAATGTTTATCTTCTTCAGCTCTGCACTATCGGTAGATTTTCACCAATTTTTCTGCCCTCTCTGCATCCAAACTGTTTCTGATGTTGGAACATACCAAATCATATGTTGGAACAATACACTCTGTAGATGCTGAATTAGCAGGGCATGCACGTAAACTTGACGTGAAACTGCAGAGTTTGTGTGGGAGTGTTTTTTATCTGTTTGCTGTGCGCATGCTTGTCAAGCCTTACCATTTTGGAGTGAACTGACCAACAACACATTGCGAAATTAAAGATGGGGTACATTGCTTTACCCTCAATTTTGAATGCCATCATAGGTGTAACAAGTTATTATTATGTAATTGTGAAAATAGTGATATTGCATGGTGGAATAAAAACAACTCAGAATGGGGTTTTTCTGTTTTCTTTGAAAAAAGAACAAAATCTTGTTTCTTCTTAAAAAACCAAAAAAACGTTTTTTAAAAGAAAAAACAAAAAAACAGGTGGGTTGTTTTTTTTTGAAAAAAAACAACAGGTTTTTCTCAACCCTGGTTGCGTCGCGGCTCAAACCAAAATAAAATATGCTTAGATAGACAAAGTAGAGAATGTATTGATTTTATAAAATTTTGTTCAGAGGTTTGCGCGATATAAGCGAATGTCGAGATTATGGCAGCAGGACCATTGTGGGTTGTGCTCCGTTTTTTTTTCTACTTGCTCCTATATGTAGCAGACGTGAAGTAAGACGGTGAATGCCGAAATAGCACATGGCTTCTTCTGAGGCAAGCGAACTATGAGCCAACCGCCGGTGCAGCCCTTATAGTTTTGTGTTGCTTCCTCCTTTCGATCAAGCTTCCTCGTGTCAAGGCCAGTGCTTCGGTTCAGGCCACTTCCTTCGTGAAACTACGACGGTCGCAGCACACTACAATTTAAGAACAGGAAACAAATTTTGTTTCTGCTCTGAATGTCATCACTGGACAGTGGCCGTGTGCTCAGCGTTGTAAGCATGGACGTTGCAAGGGAGGCAAGGGGCTTTTCCCCCTTTGATTTCCAAAATTGATATTTTGCAAGCAACTTCATAGCAGAAAAATGTTTTGTTTTTTTTCGGAGTTGGTAAAGAGAAATTGCCCACTGTTGTCCTCCCCTGCACCACTGTTGTCCTCCCCTAAAGAGAAATTGCACCACTGTTGTCCTCCCCTGGAAAGGTCCTTTTGGCCACTCCCTACAAAATCCACTTTTGCCTTCCCTGGAAGAATTCATTCCGACGTCCGGTGGTCACGAGTGAGTCACAATGGCCCTGCACCGCAACTCGCAACGCAACCTGCCGAAGCGTATCGTTCGGGTGTGTGTTGGTAAAACACACCGACCCCCCCACCAACCTCCCTCTTCCCGATAAACCCGCTGCTCACCACTAGATCCTGTCTCGAACTAACTTCTTATTGTAACTTTAGATAAACAACGTGCGTTGTTTTTTTTCAAACCATTGCTGGTTTTCGCTGAGAAATAGGATAATTACCTTTGTTTGCGATGCTCGTCTCAGCCAGTTGCAAGAAAAAATACCCGAACAAACTGACAATGCTCTTTCTCTCTGCACAATGCCACACGTCCTTGATGACAAACCCGCACCACGTCTGTCTGTGTTTCCGCCCCTCCCCCCGCTTCCAACCACACACTTACAGAATCCATCCCCCGCCCCCCAAGTGTAAATCGGCAGTTGACCTGCACCTCTGACCACGATTCCGCAACCCACGCGAGTTTACCCGCCCGGGTATACCCGCCGCGCCTAGGTCTGTAACGCGCGCTGTGGCCTCCTGCGAGTTGATCAGCGTCCCTGCGCGCCTTTCGTGTTCGTATCACAAGGTCGCTACTCGCTCCACGGTTCTCCGCTTCCTATTCCACGGCTGTCGTTTTTCGCAGGTCTGCTGAACGACGACTGCCTGGAGTCACTGCGCTCCTGCAGCAAGGCGCCGGCGGAGGGGCTGCGCGCGGCCGTCTTCACCTGTGTCGACGTGCTGCTCGCCGAGGCCTTCGACAAGTACCCGAACACCCCGATGCTGGTCATCAATCCCCTCCTGGTCCGGGCCGGCTTGATCAAGAGCGAAGACAAGGCGGCCAAGGCGCCCGCCGACATCCGGGACATGGTGGTCGTTCTCGCGCACGCCTGCCAGCAGGCGTACTTCCCCAGATACACCAAAGCTGTGGTGCGCGGCGTGGTCACCAAGGAGAACGTTGCCTGGGACAAGTGTCCCTTACTCCGCACTCAACTGCTGCAAGTGCTGTACAGTTAACGGACCCCGGCCGCCCGTCAGCATTCATGGCCGTTAGTTTTTTTTAAACTCAGCGCTGTATGAAAGTCGTTTCGTTGCCGTCTTTCGTCGCCGGGGCTGCCTCCCCTGCCTTACCGACTGCTATTTGATGTGCTAGCTCAAGAATTCATCGTACTGGGTCGATACACGTCTTGCATAGTGAAGGGCAGAGCATTCCGACTGTTCGTTTTGACCAAACGCGACTGACTTAACTAGCAAACCGAGCATCCGCGTTATCGGTTTGCTCGCCGACAGTGTTCTTTCTGTCGGTCTTTCTTTTTTGCGATACCGTTCAGGGAAAGTTCAAGCGCTATTTTGACTTTTTACAATTTCTCACGGCGCGTTTCAAAGCAAGGTGTGATGGCGCCGCTGGTCGTGCCCCCTTTTTATTCTTCGCACAGCCCGGTCCTTCTGCTTGCTGCTGAAGACCTCGATTTCGATCTTTGCAGCAATGTGCAGAATCGATTTATTGCTAAAATGTGGCTGCTGCTCGCACATGCGGCCAGATTCGGCCATCGTTTTTGGCCAGACTCCGAAACCTGGGCAATGTGGTCGCGGTAATAAAACAGCACTCTAGCTTGTGGGGATCTGCTGCTGTAGCGCTGAGAAAGCCAGGTCAAAGAATGCTATTTTCTGTGACGTAACAGTCAATGACCATGTCAACGTTGCCTGGTTATCAAGGTTATCAGCGAAGAGGGTAATTTTTTTGGCTGCATTTGCTGTTTTGTGCATAGACAGCTGTGACTGCTAGAAGTCTTCGAGTGTTTTTAGACCAAGGGTCTCAAACACGCGGGTCTCATGTGGCCCGCGGCCCGCGATACTCTTTGGGAATTTTCAAGCATCCAACACTTAAGTTATTTAGTTTGGTCGCTGGTGTTTCAAAGTGGTTGGCCAGCGAACGAACAAGTTCCTTTTAAACGAGGTGTGGCCAAAGTTTTTGACCCGAGGGCCGAATTCGCGACTGCCTGGCCACTGGAGCGCCGGATGCAGGACAATTTACGTAATCTATGCTAAAATAGGGTGTTAAAAGGTATTGTAGTTCAATAAAAAATGTGCAAGGTATTTGACCAGATGAAAATGGTCGGCGGGCGTAGTTTGGTCACACCTGTTTTAAACAAACGTAGAGATGGCTAGAAGTTATTTGCCTCTACTCAAGACCTCTTTCGCAGGAAATAAGAGGTAAAAGCTGTTTCTATCAAGGTTCAGGTACCGCCATTGTTGCGTCGGCGTCATAATGCGGCTTTCGGGATATTTTATAAGTCCTCATTTGGCCCTCGGAGCAATTTGAGTTTGCTACCCCTGTTTTAGGTATTTTCCCTCCACACTTCACCGTTTGGGCCGTGTGGCGTCGTCACTGGAGTCCAGACGAGTTCATCCTGCCTTCGTCGAAACCTTTAGCAAGGTCAACATATTGCGGCGTTGTCGAGGTGGTAGCCACTGCAAAGCTGCAGGTTCTGGTGCTGGTGCTGTAAGTACCTTGTCGACCTGACCTGTCTTTGATAAGCTTCAGAATTTCAAGAAAAAATAGACCTACAGGAAAGAAAAAATTACTTGCGCAAGGAAGTACAAAAAAAAGCTTAGAAAATATTCATGAAATTCGATGAAGTTGACATTCAGAAGTGAGGATAACTTTGACATTTCCATAAAAAATTTTGAACGTTTTTTTATCTCGGGGGTTACGGCCTCGACTACCCCCGTGCCGCACGTTTTCGAACTTGTATTTGCCACAGTTTGGCCATGTCCGAAATGAAAGCGGTGCTAACGTATTGCGCTAAAAATAAGGGTAATAAACGGTCGAAAAGTTTTACGCCCCAAGGGCAGTTGGGTGTCAAGTTTCAGAAATTGCAAAATCCCAATCGAGTCTCGCAATTCAGAACGAGATTGGGATCTTTCCCTTTCTGCGGCCATATTGTGAAGATTTGGCCGTTTGCGGAAGTGTTTTGGCCGCTAATATTTTGTCTGGTGTTTTTGTCCTAATTTGCATGTAGTACCACATTCCTGAATTTCAACGCCCAAGTGTCTCCATATTCACTTTGACAAGCGCGCCTCCCTGAGAGTTGAAATTACGCAGCTTAACTTTACAAAGCCGTGGGATGGAGATAGTTAACGACGCATAATGATCATTGCCATCCTTTCAATCGATAGAACTTCTAATCTGCAGTTTATTTCCTGGAAAACACGTTTGGCCTTAAACACGAAGATTTCGCCGTGTGTGAGAGTTCGCCTGGCCATTGCGCTGACGAAGTATCTGCTAACCCTGTTTCAGCGGCATGTTCTGCCATTTAGTGAAACGCCCCGCAGGATGGCGCACTCGTCTTTTTTCGACGGTGTTTTCCACTGTTAGTGGCAGCACAGAATTGCGTGAACCCTTATGGGATCATTTGCGTATAAGAAAGATATTTTACGTTTTGATTGAATCAATAAGAGTTTCAACAAAGCTTGTTTTTTGTGAAGTTTTACTCAGTTCCTTTGCTGCAAATTGCCAGGCTGTCCGGAGCAATCGCCGACTTGAGCTTTGCTTCTAATTTTTTGCCTGATTTTTACAAACGCTGTGCTGAGGTTTAGAATAGCACTTTTACTCGTCTGTTAGTTTGCTAATCTTCAAACTAGCTTTTCGCTGTAGGACTTCGGTGTGGGTTCTATGTAACCGCGGATCTAATTCATGGCTGGTGAATGACCCTTCGCGATCAATTGCCTTCAATAAAACATTTGCAAGATTCAGGTCCTTGCGCCAGGGTCGGATGCTTCACAGTGGAAGAGCACATGTTAGTGGATTTTAAGTTATCCGTAGTTGCCAACTTCACTGCATTGCTCTCGAAAGTTCAGATCAAGACTTCCTAATCCTTGTTATATTGTATCCAATTTTTTTGCCACAAACCATTAAACTTAGCTACGCGCCTGGCTGTGTGTAACGTTTTGGGATAACTTCGAGACCGAACTTGTGCCAGCAAATCTCTACGCTAGTTTTTAAATCAACTTAACGGTAGACAGGAGCTAAGCTGGAGTTATTCTTTTTGCGAGAACCTAAAAACGGGCCCTGTTGAATTTTTTCCACAGCTGTCATTGCATGGCGGCAGCCCAGCTCTTACATGATGCGTGAACAGAAGTAAAAAAGTTAGCATACTATGCAAAAAAGGTGGTCATGGACCACTGAGTAAGAAATTAGATTTTAGGAATTCCCCTTCACGTGACCAAATAGAGACGTGGAATCGCATCGATTGGTGATCGGCGCAAATGTAAATCACCCTGATTTAAAAAATTTACCAGAAATACCACATTGTAAGTGCAGGCTACGTACATTTTTTCCTTGAGTTAGGAGGTCACGTTCTCGGAGCAGAAATATCGAGGTCGATGAGAGCCATTATGTTGACACTCGAGAAATTCTTTTGCACACTGAAGAAAATTGCCGATGCAAAGATTGGTGTCCCCGAATAAATTACGCACTTGTGTAAATAGTTCCGGTGTTAAGCGAAGTTTCTGACCTACTATTGTTCGTCAATTATCTTGCTTAGAGTAAAGGAATAAAGTTTGGCAATTACTTTTTTGATATGTGTTGTGTTTGTGTTCATATCAGATACCCAAAATAAGCTACGCCATGGGAATAATTATAACCGCTGAAAAAAATTGGACATAGTCTTAGACCTCAATTATTTTTCTTTTTCTAACCCTAACTCGACACACTTAGGTAAAAACCTAAGCCCTAACCATCAGTTTAGTCAGGATATTTGATATGTAGAATATTACTCCGTGCATGAGCAAACGGCATGAAGCCAGAAATTTCCCAAGCCAGAAATACCGCTCGACACCGCAATCACCCTGAAATCGCTCACGTGCTGTGTGGGAAATAACGCATGTGTTGACGTCAGAAAGAGCATGTTCTAATATACAGGCACTGAAAACTTTACAGCTGAACTAATTTTACACGGAACTCGAAAACGATTAAAGGAGATATATTTTCTCCTATAGAGAAGTCGCTGCAGGCTGAAGCAACCCTATTACACTCTGGGACAAAAATTAACGACTGCATCTCTCAACTCTGAGAAACGTGTTCAAACCGTCAGTATTAGCATGATGAAGCTTTCTGAACGAAAGGTAGCAAAGCTGTTAAATGTTAGCAAAACTACAGTCCACAACAATAAAAATGTTAAAGATCCAAGGCATTTTCAAGTTTAAGAAAAGATCAGGGCGCTAAGTGTTACCAGCACCAGGGGTGACCGTTTCATAAGAAGAGGGTGATTCGATCTTCTATGATTTCTGCTAAAACGGTCAAGTTGAATTGATAGTAAGAGGCGTGAGAATTAGTGGAAAAACCGTTTCACGCTTACTGTCAATTAACTTTGGCCTAAACTCGTACATGCCAGCCCGCAAACCACGCTAAGCCGAGTTCATGAAGAAAAATCGTTTTGATTTTTCTAAAAGACATGCCTACCAAACCGTTAAAAACGAAGGAGTCTTCCTTTGCTGACGGGTCTTCGGAATTAAACTGTTCTCTTTTCGAAAGTACCAGGTTATATGCACGCCTGCTAGAACACGCTATGAAAAAATGCACAACTTTTTTTACCGTCTAGCACCATTCACGTGCAATGGTTTGGTGGCAATATCTGGAAAAGACACAGCAAGTCTATTGGTTACATTTTGTTTCCTGGAACCAGCATGAATGGATCCAGATGTGTTTACTAAAGAGATCCAGATGTGTTTACTTTACTAAAAAGACGAGCACCACGTGGTGATGCAGAACTGCACAATTATTATGCACGAGGGACATAAGTGTAGCCAGGGGAGGCCCAAAGGGGCCACGCCCCCCCAAATTTTTAGAAAATATAGTCATTTTGTGCTTTGAGTGGCGTTTTTCGAAACAAAATAGTTTTATTCGCCTAAAATCAAGCATTTCGGCCCCCACCAAATTTTTGGTCTGGCTACGACACTGACGATGGAGCTCCATCCATGTCACAAAAAAGGGGTTGCGAACAATTTCTGGAGAACAAAGATAACTGAATGCTTGCCAGGCATGAGACAACTTTTACCTAATTGAAAATGTATTGAGCTGACTGAAAAATAAAGTGCATCAAAGACAACTTTCTAGCATTTCAGCACTGCAATTGTCAATAGAAGATGTTTAGGTAAAAGGCATTTCGCCTGATTACTGCCTCAACCTTGTCAGTAACAGCTATGCCACGTCGGGTGCAGGCCATGATAAGGAATGGGGGCGGCCATAAAATATTGAGAAAGTGTTTTCAGAATGCAGATGCGTTTGTGAACGTGCTTTGTATTTTAGTAGGTAACTTTTATTCTTCACAATAAAAACATGGCAAGAATGTTACGTATAAGCCCGTAACCATCTTGCGGCACCAGGGGGGTGTGTGTGTGTGCGAAGCCCATCCTGTAAAACTTTTCGCCCCTCCCCTGGAAAAATCTGTTGGGCATAGTTGAATAGTATTGGACATAGTTTGAAAAATTTGAGTCCCTCTCAGAAAACTCTTCCCCAACCCTGTCGTCACAAGCTGGTTACGGGCCTGGTTGCGTATGACTAAAACTTATAGGAATAAAACAATTCAAAACAACAGGTAGTCATAAACGTTTGTCCCAGGGTGATTTGCGTGCATCCGAACCTCAACTCTCTCCTTCATCAAAAGTTCTTAATATCCACTGTCTCCATGTCTGTTACGCGCCATTGCAAAGGCAAATCTAATTTATGTAACTGTCAGCAAGGTAAATACAATTTTTTAACGTCACGTCAGGTCCGTAACCGGCTTGGGACACCAGGGGTGTCGAAGAGTTTCCTGAAAGGGGCCCAAATTTTTCAAAGTGTGTCCAATAGTTTTAAACTATGCCCGAAGAGATTTTTCCAGGGGTGGCAAAAAGTTTTGCAAGGGTGGCTTCTCCCTCTCGGACAGCCAGAATGTGAAGCACCACAAACGGAAGGCGCGCTACGAATGCCACTTGATCGTACGCCAATCATGTCGTAGTAGAGTGATTTCATCAGGTGAGGTCTATTGTAGAGGTGGCCGGGTCGAAGTCACATTTTCGGACGCCAACAGTTTTTTAATCTCGATACGATTCCGAAGTATTTTCAAAATTGAGAAACTGAATACTGTTCAACTCCGAAAAACATCCATGCCACCAAAATTCACATTTTGCCTAAACGCTTTTTCTCTTTTGTTAACACCAGGGGCATAACGAGTTTAGATAGCGCCAGGGACAACAAACAAGTCTGACGCCTCTAAGTTCGAATCTGAGGTCTGTCGGAAGCAAATGAGCTGTTGAAGAAAGTACTTGTGACATTGTTGGGACTTTTCGGCGCCTCCTGCAGTGATTCGGCGCCCCCATAGTTATTCGGCGCCTGGGTAGTTGTGCCACCCCCCTTCGTTACGCTTTTGGTTAAAACCACGCAGACTCCTGGTACAGACGAGCATACAAACTGACCTCGGATCTGGGCCCGAAAAAAAGCAGAATGCTGCCGGAGTCGATTCTGGCACTCCGGTCCATGGCGACCTCTGGTCTTTTGCTTCTTGGTGCCACAGCGTAACTTTCTGTGTTAACCGTTCTATAGTCTTGAATTCGAACACTTCAAAGACTGCAACATTCTGCAACCATTATCTATCTTTCATAACATAACTGTTTTAGTTTGGCTAAATCTTCAATATAACAAAATATACGTTATGAGATTGAAGTCAAAATTTCTTACTTCTGCTGCAAAGTCGCTGAATTGACATAATATAAAGCATTTGCATATTATTGGTTACGGCATTCTAGCAGCAGGTTACAGTAATGGCCCGTGTTTAAAGCAAGCATAGTCTTTCTTAACTGCAATTTACCATTTTTTACCATTTGTGAATCAATGTCAGCAAGCTCAGGAATAAACAAATGTACTAATCCAAAACATTCCGTAATTGTTTCGGATATAAACGAACAGAACAAAGTACAAACTGGAATGCAAACTTTTCATCACAACAAAGCATTTAGGTTTTTATTCATTCGAATAGCATTTAATGCGACCCTTTTCTCAGGTTTTATTCGATCCATTAGTCGAAGCCCCAGAGTTTTGTAATGCACGGAAGATTCAAAATAATGATAGTGGATGAACATTTCCAAAATAAATATCTCTGACAAAGCTGACAAGTTTCGTTTGAGCCCCGCTTGAAAATCACGACATCATGCCACTGCCGCCTCACAACGTGTAAACATTGTCCAGAAAGTATTTTCGCAACATCTACTCGACATACGGCAAGTTCCATTGTTTTTGTGATTTTCTTTACTTTGTTATACACAGGTGTGTTGAGGTGTTTTAGGTACCCGATTCGGGTCCCTAGAATTTCAAATCGGATCCCTAGAATCAGAGAAAATTATCATCGGCTCCCTAAAATAAAAGAAAATCGGGTCCCTAGAATCAGAGAAATCGGGGCCCTACAGATCCATACCGGGTACCTAGCATTTTCCTTAAAAAAAACATGTTATGCATGTCTAAAACCTCAGCGTATTGATTTTATTCTGGAACGTCCATGTCAGCTTCAAACACTGCTTTCCCGAGAGTTTCAGGGTAATCATATTCCTATAGTTGCGGTGGTGAATATCTAAATTGCAAAAATCAACAATAAAGAGTAATTATAATGTCTTTCAGACCACTGAAAAAGTTTCAAAAATCGTGACTGTGTCTTCGATATCCGTTAAGAAAGGTTGTTGAAGAATGAAAAGCTACAACCACGCTAACAAAAGGAATGAAGCAGGTGCAAATAGCGACGTCAAAGCAGCGTCGCGGAGGTCCGGACTTTCCGCTCGCTTAGAAGCGAAACTCGTGTTTTGCAAAAGGTTTCGTTATTTACGCGAGTGCACGCATACTTGAAAACCGAATAGTCTGCAGGGAAAGGTACCTAGCATGTCTCAGGTCAGCTAATATCGTGCACTAAAACTGTGTTGGTAACTTTTTGAGAATTTAAACAAAAAAAACAGAGGATCGCAAAGTTTGCTGAAGATGTGTGTAGAATAAAAAGTCAGACTTTTCCAAAGAGTTAGGCATAAAATCTTTTCTTTTGTTCATACAAAAGAGAAGCACGTAAGCATTACTTTTAGCACTTTCAAGTAAGCATAGCAAATCGTCTATTTACGAGAAAAAGAGTTTTGTAAAAAAGAGACATTTACGAGAAAAAGAGTTTTGTAGCATCACAAACGTTAGTTTTGCCTATGAAACTCACCCAAAAACTATACCTAACTTTTGATAAAAAATGAAAGATCCACAGGTGATTTTTTAACAACTGATAAGATGTGGTCCTCTGAAAACGCATTATTTGCTTCATTATTTGAAGGAGGTTTGCTGAAACGTACGGCAAAGCATCATTCAAAACGAATAGCAAACTCAAATCTTTGAAAACAAGCGCAAATGTGAAAGAAAAAATTTCTGAAAGGGTAACTCCAGAAAAATTCAAACTTTTGAATTTTACACGATCTGACGGAATCCTTACATATTCCTGTCATAAGAGGGCAATACGAGAGATAAAGTGCCGAATTTACCAATCAGGTATGTTTTTTATTTACTTTGTTTATCTTGTTTCGGAATGAAGTCTACTCAAAATTTAAAAGTGCTTGAAACAACAAAAATGATTGTGATTGAATCAGAGTGACGAATATATTTGAAATTGAAGGTGCGCTTTGAAACCACTTGATTGCGTGCGAAAGCCTTGCAAAATTGCAGGAGCTGCAAGTTTATCTGGTAGCAAACAAACTGTCAACAGAGCCAGCACTGTGCAATGCCAGCTCCAAAAAACTCCCCTTTTCTGGGTGAACGCGTTTGACATCAAGTAGCTTCAAATTTATCTTGAATGCAAAAGCATTCCGAACAAGTATTTGTGAAAATGATCCGAAATACCCACATCCACTACAAACAGTGAACTAAAAATAAACACAAGCAAACAAAACGGCGAAACCTTCGTCGCTCAAAGACTTTGATCAAACATTTTCTCCAGGACACACACTCTGAATCGTTTTACAATCCAAAAGTAATGAAATGCTTCCATGCAAAGAAGAACCCATGAGTTTCGTCGCACCAAATTAGAAATCACTGCACCAAGCTAGCTCGATAGGAAAGCTGTAGCAACAGCCCCTGATATGCGATGAAATCGTGTGTTCCTATTCCTGAAAAAAATTTATGTTAACAAGTTGTCCGTTTTTTTCCAGTTTCACGAGAAGTGGGCCCAAGTTTTACGGTCGTGGCGCGACGTTACCAAGCCATGAATGCAACATCCCCTACAAATATGCTATAGTTCAATAGCTGTTTTCAACTGGCATCACAGCTAGTTTTTTATTAAACACCCGTTCTTTATTGTTAAGATTTGTCAATCATACCTTTGATCGTCGTGTTTTTTGGTCCAGGAATCGGATTCTTGAAATATTTCATAGCTTTTGAGATTGTCGTCTGCACGAGAGTAACACTCAAGTTCAGATGAGTTGTTCAAACTTTTCAGCAGCAACTTTGCCATTTCGTCGTCACGCTTCAACAATTTTGCACGGTACGACAGCGTGACGTGTGATGAAGCAAACAAACGTTTTCACTCTATGAAGCGGCCATTATGCCCTCGATTGGTTTCAACGTTATTTCTTGCTGGTGGCAGGACTTTATTGGAAACCAACTTTAGTGGTTTATATACACGTTTAACAAATTCGACGAGAACCTTCAACCTGCTTTTTGATAGAAGTATCGGCCACCAAAAACGTTCTGTAAAAACCTCTACCTTTGCAAACCTTCTACTGTAAATCTAATGACTTGGCTATGCATGTTTTCTTGGGGCTTGTAAAATTTTGACAAACGTTTTCTACTAAAAACAATTGCAATCAACACAAAAAAATCTGTAATTGTTGTCGATGACGTGTTTTTTCTGCCTTTGCATTCCTATCTAGTGTTGTAGCTTTTGACAAACACTGTTTGTATTTTTTTGTTGTCAGCCACTTCAGCCACAGACAAGTATTTGAATGAAATTGCGGTTAGAAGATAGGAAGTCAGTAGAAGTGCTGTTTATTTGAATTGGCCTGATTCCGAAACGATGCAAGTTGCGAGAAACTATATCACAGCTGTTCGCGTCTTTGGAAGAGAATAAAACAATGAATAAAAAAGTTAAAGAAAAATTTCAAACATAAAATATAGTAAAACTTCCTACTAGTTTAAACTGAAACCAAAAAATTAATGCATTTAAAATTGAGTGTAAAAAGCACCTCGAACCAACGTTTTACATTCCAGCGGTAGACCAGCGATACGTGCAGTTGATAACCTGTGAGTGCAGGTGATAACTAAGTGATCTAAGCCTTCAATAGAGACTGACGCCTACGTTACGACAGTCGGTTCGGGGAAAAACGACTATAAACTTGACTTTACATAAAAAGAGGTTCTTCGAAACAAATCTGCCGCCCTCAGAATATGATGGACGGGAGGCGTCGGATGTCTTTTTGATCGTATTGCTGATAAGTCGGAGCATGTGTTATCTCGGAGTACTTTTCGAAAAGGAAACGAACCCTTGAAGCCTGACAGACATCGTCTTGAAGACGGAGAATCGCACGCGTGACTGGCCACCGTGTACGGTAAAAAATGCGCGTCGTCGTGAACTTGAACGGCCAAACCTGATTTGAACCGAAAAGAATTTTCTTTCGTTTCCTCTCACGAATGCAGTGAAGCAGTCAGGAAGTGAAATATCCAGAAGTGACCAACGCGGAACAAAACCAAGAGAAGTCAGTAATTCCNAAGATTATTACACATCACAGCAATTTTGTTGGACTTGAGGAAAGACAGACCAGCTTTGCGTGCATTTTTTAGGGTGAAATCGGGAAATACCGAAACTACCCAACCCCAAGTTTACGGTCAGTTATTTCAAGGTGTTTACTGCCGTTTCAAATTAAGGTATGCAAGGTTGCTGTGCGATGGCCCGCGAGGAATGCGGACGTAAACACAAGTGATATGCGAACGCAAGCGAAAGCGCTAAGCCAGCTTTCACTCAGATCGCTCCGCATCAGGAATAATAAAAGAAACGGGATAATGTATAGTAGCATGTCACAAAATTAAAAACACCTGCGTATCTAGACATTCTTCAATGATTCGGCTTATGTTTTAGGTTGAATATTTGTGAGAGTCACTGCCGGGTTTGACACAGGTAATTGCGTGAATGAATGGGCTATCGTGTATCGCGGCCAGCAGTTCTATGACATTGCCGTCACAGGTTTTAGCAACGATTTTCGTAAATTTTGACGATTGCTGTTCTATTTTTGCATTGCGTCTCGTGGGTCTTCGTTCCTTTCTTTGCGTTTGCGGCTCCTTCGCTTTTCTGTCATTTTTTACCCCTGTTTTCCGGGCTTAGTCCCAATCTAGCTGTTCATGAACAGGAAGCATGCCTCGCTTTTCAGGAAATAAACAGTGTGAATGAATTACGTCATGAGCAGGCTTTTTCCCATACTGCAGGTTTTTTTTAAGGCGTTTTAGGGACCCGAATCGGGTCCCTAGAATTTCAAATCGGGTCCCTAGAACCAGAGAAAATTTTCATCGGTTCCCTAAAATAAAAGAAAATCGGCTGCCTAGAATTAGAGAAATCGGGTCATAAGCACTTTTTAAGGAAATGCCGACTACTTTTCCTGTTTAACTGCATTTAGTGGTAATTTAGATTTGTACCACAAATAGTATATAACACCAAAGAGCATGGCATGAAGTGATTTGTGAACAGCAGTTTTGCTCAGTCTCAGAGTGAATAACTGGTTACTTGAAAAAAACAGCTTAAGAATTAAACCAACATTTGCAATGAATGCTCTCGATGGTCGATGGACGTTCTATGCTAACACATAGAAAAGTCTTAGCAGTACCCTTTTAACTTTTACTTTCCAAGCAGAGTTTTTTTAAATTTATGCTATCAACGCTTCGATCCAGGGATTCATCTTTTCTGTATAAAATCTTTCTTATCTTATTCCAATCTTTTCTTCACTTAGGTCATCAAACAGTTTTCATACTCTGTGCAAAATAAAACAAATACGAAAGTGAAAATCAATTATTTAACCAAGGGACGTAGAACCTATGGTCGATAATCACATCCTGCTTACATTTTTGAACAACTTTTCAAACGCTGCAGTCACTTGTTTTAAATACCGTGTCAGATCTAAAGGTAACTTTAATAAGCCATTCGTGTGAAAGAATTGGTGAATACCGGTTCCTTTTTCAGGATGACAAACCATCTTATAGGCCCATCCAGTCTTTCAAAGTGAATGTCTAGTGCACGGTTCAATTAGCATGTTACCAGTTGAAAATACAAGAGTGCAGCAAAATTAATCATTGCACGATATTCTATATCCTTCCTTTTCCATAGGCTGTTTGCGTGTGTTGGGAAAATAGTGGCACTTATATCACGCTCGGGGGCAATTCTTTTCGTTAGTGTTGGTCAATGGCCGTTTGGCGTAACATTTCATAAAAACATTGCATGTACTACGAGAGGTGATTGAAAATGCTTTCAGGGTATGGTCTTGGTCAAGCGTTTTGGCGTGGTCTCCATCCAATGCTTTATACTCGCCACGCATTACCATTCACCCAAGTGAATATTTTGTTTTGAAGTGAGTTGGAGATGTTGGGAAACACACCACTATCTATGTTTATTTCTTGTACAGTAAAAGTTGACAGCTAATTTCGAGAAGATTCTTTAAAACTTTTACGATTAAATGTTTGGCAGTATAAAAATGTCTTCGAAAATCGCTGTGGAAGTTTGATTAATTAATTTGTGTATTTGCACGTCATTGAGAAATTACGAATCATTTTTTTGAATTCTTGGTGAAAGCATTTTATTGATGTTTACCTTGAGAAAACTTTAGTGGTGAACAGATTTAAACCGTTTTTTTCAACAAGTTTTAACTGCAAAGTGGCAGATTTTGCAAAATAAGCTTACTCTGAAAAAGTATTTGAAAGCGAAAGATCACTTGAGACAAAAGCAAGATCTCTAGTGTTGCAACCTTTCCGGCAGCGTTGCGTTGATTGTGAGATTCACCACGAACGGGATGTGCATGAAGAATAACACCATTATATACGTAGCGCGAGCAAGCAATAGTAAGAGAGATTGCAACGTATGGTCTCTATTGTTGCTTGCTGCCGCGGTGCGAAGCTTTGCGCACATGCTGCTCGGGATTTCCGATCGCAACACTAGTTTAGCAAATTCTTATAGTGAAGTTTTTTTGTAAAACCGGTTGAGGAAGTAAAGTTGAGCAGAATTAGGGAGGCTTAAACTGACAATGCGGTTTAAAACTTTTACAACGGGTAGTGCGAAAACCGAATCCGGTCTGTAAGCTATTCTGAAATGGGTAGCTTTCGTCTCATTGGCAAAACAATAACCAATTGTAAAAAGATAGAGTTTTTGAAAATCTGGTTTGATCATTGCTTTGATTTTCCGATAAAGGTGTCTGGCCTGTAGTCATGATACTTCAGTTCTTTTCAGAAGCCCTGAACTATACGTGGTGAATGCTCACGATAAAGGTACCCATTTACAGGTGTAACTTGCTATGGCTGGCGAACCGTTTTCATGGAGTCAGGAACGACGATTGTTGACTGACCAGTATGCCTTTGGTCTGACATCATGTGACGTCTGAAATAACGCACAGATAGTTTCGCAATTTTCAACCTGGTGGCGCTTTCCATATCGTAGAAACTTCAAGTTCAGCAAAAGTCCCTTCTTCGTGCTTGTTCTTAAAACCACGCGCAACGGTTGAGTGGCTGGGAAGCCTGGTTTTATCGCGATAATGACACGTGTTGCTTTTCAAAGTGTTGTTGTCTTGTTGCGCAAACATTTTAGTTTTAAACTGTTGAACACTTCAAGAATTCAACGCAAAATGAATGTATGTTTGGAATGATGGCTCCTTTCGAACGTTTTGCACGAATTCAGACTAAAAAGTAATAATAAACCTGATTCAGGGAGTTGCGCAACACATCGCAATAAATTTTGCATTCATCAAACTGATACATAATTATCCAGTGCTTTCGTCTCCGCACAACCTTGTACTTCTTGCTTCTTAATCGCCGTTTTTATCTTTTTTTAGGACATTTTTATCGAGAAGTAAGCACTCTTATGCTGAATTAAAGGGCACACTTTACATTACGAAAGAATTCCATTGTCAAAAGTCTCATAACCTCTCCAAAAAACATTAATTGCAATAGTTGATGCCACTACGTTGCGTGCAGCTNCTAATGTGAGCCTTGAGACTGAGATAAGCAAATAAATAAAAAGAAATAAATGTAGCAAAGTTTGTTGCAGGGGTTAGAGTTGCTCTGGGTCGAATTAATGTCATAGCGATAGACGGTAATCGGGGCTCTAATTTGATTGGAAAATATGACATGCTCTTTGAAGTGATCGAAGAGCTGGGCGTTTTTATCTTTAAGGCACGCAACAGTCTGTTTGGCAGATATTCACAAATCTTTCCTCGTTTCGGAACAGCATCAGTTCAAACAATGAGTCCGGCAACGATTTTTCGAGAAAAACCACCAGCAAACCGTTAGTTTTCCTCACGTCCTCGTTCTTGCTACCGTCTACAGCAGCAGATGTGGCGCATTCTTTTTTCTTGTCTCGCAATAGGTACTTTGCTCGTAGACCCCGGAATCATGGGTGTCGCAAAGGGAGGCAGGGGGAGGCTGCCCCTCCGCTTTTTTGGAATTTGATTATATCTTTTAAAACTTTAGTAAAAATTTCTTTCTGTTGGTTTAGAATTTGTAAGATCAAATTTCAGCACTGTCGGCCCCCCTGACAAAAAAAACTTGGGAAACCTACTGAAAAAAAGGCACTATTGCCCCCTTGCTGGAACAAATCCTCCGACGCCCATGTCTGGCATGTGGTGCTGGTTGCGACAATTCTTGCTGGCGTTTGGCCATGGTGCAAGGCCTTGTCAAATTACAATAGCTTACGCAAAGTTCAAAAATGTTTGCCCAAACAAAACTGGCTTTTTTGGTAGAATGACTAGGTCAAGCCCCATGGCAGCGGAAATGAGCCTGTTAGTTTCGATTTTCGAGCTGAAGAAATTCCCGCTAGATAAAACGGTTTTGGACTGCGATTACTTATTGGTTGCTGAGCACCGGGCCATTTGCTGACGAGAATTTCTAGCAATTGAACTAACCTTCACCACAACGCTACAACAAAGCTTGCTAGGTTCACCTTCGGAGTTTTGGTGGTGCTGAAAATCTATACATTTGTGTACAGTATGCCACACTGTTCTACGTTCGTTGCAGCGGTTGACCATGTTGTTCTTCGCTGTCCCATTCGTGGACCTCCCCATAGATTGCACGGTCTGACGGTGCTGGATGACGAGACAATAGAATGGCTGCTCGACACTTGCCACGAAATCAGTGCGGCTTATAGCAGCAGTGGATAAACACTTGCTCAAACGATGAAGTTGCGGCAGTTACAAATACGAGATTTAGATTTTTTGATAACTTAAATCCTACCGTTTATTTATGCTGCGTTTAACACACAATGAGATCCACCTTTCAAGAATTGAATCTTTGTATGATGCAAGAGGTAGCTTTGCAAGGAAATAAAATACTAAACAAGGACGCCAAACAGGAAGTCGAAAAGTGTGTTCAAAGTTTTGGTAAACTTCGCAGCGAACTCTTGAAGCATTAGTTGTTTTGTTCAACCCTTTATCAAAGTGGATAGCCATGCTTGAAATCGGTCATGTTTAGTCGATCAAATGTTAAACTAGTTTTGCAGCCAAATAATGACAAGATTAAGAGACATCTTTTTGAAACTTGTTACGGAGTGCGCGGAAAGTGGTGTATCATAGCATGGTTTCGTACATCACTTAATAAGGTCAAAATGGATGCAAACACCAAAATTTGTGGCTGACAGAATAGTTTGTGCCTGTTATCATTATGAAAAATATTTGTGAATTGATTGGAAAACAACATTCGGAAAAACATAACTCTGGGCTGAAAGTTAACCGAGACCAAGACCTAATAAAGAATCTCCAGCACTAATGCCTATCAATGCAGACCTTACGAGATGATTGAGAAGATTGCTGGAGACTTCGTCTGCAACGTCTTGACCTTATTCTTACCTAGAAACCATGGTCCTCGCTGATTCTAAGTTGTTTCAGTGAGACATTCAGATGCTTTTATAAGTGTAGCATTTTACGTTGGATTCAAGAAAAGGTTCATAAACTGAAATTAAAAAACAGCATTTTAAAATGTTGCTCCAATTGCTTTGGAAAGTATGACTGACTAAGGCTAAAATCGCAAATTCACAAAAATCTAAGAATCTAGGAAAGCTTCTAATTTGGTACAGGTGAAAAACGTTGTTTGAAGGTCAAAAATCTTCGAAAGCTACTAAATTGCTACAGTTGAAATAAATTGCTACTAAATTGCCACAGGCGTCGGCTTTTTCATGAAAGGAAAAGTTAGTGTGAATGTGTGCAAACGAGGTGACTGCAATTTTTTTGATTGACTTTGTTCCTATAAATTTCTATGCTTAGTGCTACAAGAAGAATTTGAAAGCAGAGTTGGTGAGACTTACTTTTGATCTTAGGCTATTTCCTAGGAATTCCGCGTGAGATTACTTTTTACTAAGTATTTTTCCCTGTTAACTTTGATGTTGCTTTGTGGTCCGATCGTTGTGCTGGGATATATTTTTGCATAAGAACAAACACGACCAAAACACGATTGCTTCCACAACCTGAATCGTCTACCTTTCTCATACAACCCAAAGCTTCCTCAACACGTTTTGAAACCATCCAAGCTATTTATAGCAATTTTACCTTGTCCGCAAGGCTTTCACAGTAATACGCGCATGTTTGATGATTTTCGCCACTCTATTCATCAAATGTACACCATTACCTTTATCACCTACTAAAGGTGTGATGCCAGTAAACCTTTGTTTTCATGCACGGACTATCTTTAGGTTTTTCCCGTTGCCAAAGTCTTGCGGTCGTTGACGTGAAGCAGGCTGTCTGTACCGTTACATATTGGGTAACCTTTGGAACATGATGGAAAAGTGGTTACTCAGTCAAACACGTACGCATCGCTTTGAACACACATTATGCAATCTCTAAGCAACTATTTTCACAAAGAACATACTCAATATTAATGCATTTTAAAGGCAAGGATAGTTTCATACCTTTTTGTGCAAGCAATAGTTTGTGTTTTATTATCGATTTTATTAACATTAGGCTCCTATGTCTTTGTCAAAAGAGTGAAACGTGGAGGTTTTGCAAGATCAACTGCATGCTGCACGTTTTGTGCTTTCTTTACTAAAATTTTACTTTTGATAATTGCGACTAAAGGCTAAACGCAATAAAGGCAGAATTTTGTGCAGCAACCATTCTAACAAGACACGTTTTCATTAAAAAAGCAAATGAATTTTTGGAAAGACCTTTTATACAATGCCAAATTGTGCTAATCTGTAGAATGCAAGCTTCAATACATGATGTTTTGTACAATTGTACAGACCTTTACAAAGAAATTTAACCTTTTGTTTACCTGAATAGAGTTTCAGAAGATACTGGGTCCTCCATACTCAAAAAAGATAAGTGTGCTTCCTTTTTGCTGTTGAAAGAAGCAATTTGAACAATGCATTGTCTCTTCGTTTAGGGCAGGGGTTCTCAACCGGGAGTAAATGTTTCCCCTGAGGGTGAATTTTACCTATCCTGGGAGTAAATTTCATGATGCTGAAGTTACAATATTTTGTTTTTTCTACAGCGCTAGTGAGTAAACAAAAACAGAGGGGAAATTTTATGTTAGGAAGCTGGCAAGGGGTTAACGGAAGAAAAAATGTTGAGAGCCCCTGGTTTAGGGGCAAGGATTTATTTGTCTCACAATGCCTAAATCGCCCGAATATCTGGCCTATTTTCGATATATTTTGTTGAATCTCTGTAATATGTCGCAATCCACTCGCGAAATGTTTGTTTGAAACGGCCAATTTTATCACAAAAGGTTGTCACCTAATACCACATTATTGTCAGAGAACATGACACCTAGCCTCTCTACGCGGAGCTAGAGAATCGGTTACTGTCAGTGAGGGTTACCAATCTATTTGTAACGGTTCCGCCCAAACGGTTTGTTCGCGGAAAGAGGAATGAAATGACGGACGGAAGCCTTTCGTAAATTCCTGTAGTCAAATCCTGCAATCGACAAAATAAACTCTCAAAAACTGCTATCAAACTACATGAATAGTAGAAGTTGTTGCGATGCGTTATTATTGAAAACAACAAATACCAGGAGTTAGTTTTAACGCTTTCTTACTGTTCGTGCTAACACTCGATATGCATCTGCAGAGAATCACACGCGACGTTCAGTGCAGTCACGTGTTTGTGACGTCACGCTCCTTCATCTTGACTCTGATTTGTAATTAATGAATTTTATATGTTTAATGCTGCTCGACTTTGGCTCGCATTCCCTTCTGTGCTTTTCTCGCTTAAACAAGAGCAAGCTGAACGTTTTGAAAGAAGTATTTAACAACATTTAAGCGCATTTTTAAAAATTGCTCTTCAACCGCGCCAGCAAAACTTGTTCCAGTAGCCTACCAGCCTGTGGAGTGTAAGCCAAACGTAGNTAAGCATTGATCCAGTTCTAAGAAAGCATTTTGTCTTCTCGGAATGTCAGGCACACGGCTGTTTTGAACCAGCGCTCCAGGTTAATATTCAAACTGCAAGCGTTTCGCACCGAAGGTAAGAAGTATAGCACATGGCACCCCTTTGAATATAAAAAAACAGGATTTCAGCGTACTGTAGTAAACGAATTGCTAGAATGGGCAAAAACGCGCGATATGAGACACTGTATATGTTTATGCAACTCACAGCCATAAAGCCTGTTGGAATGTTTCGAAAGTCCACATAATTTTAAACGAAGTAACTGGTACTTTTTGTACAATATCCAGATGAGAATAAAGAAAAATATGGCAACTTTCACCCGAAACAGTAAGCTCTGTCGATGGAACCAACTGTATGCTGTTTGTTCAAGTGGTTCTCAAGACGTTTTACTCACAAGTTAAAGGCAGGTGGGTACTCTGAAAGATAATTAATTAGTGGCGAAAGGTTACCGGACTTGCAAATTTCACCCGTGCAGAAAATGGAGATAGTGCGGTTCATTCAGCATGACGAAGCAGGTAAAATAGAAATCATTGGCCACGCTAATAGTAGCCACAAACGCTTCTAGCAATTTGTGGTAGGGCAGTTGTAGTAAGTGATCTCACACCGTCAAGTGAGACGTTGTTCATAAAAACATAATCGGAACTCTGCTTCAAAAACACCACCTTGGATAAACTTTCCAGGTACGATGCTTATTCTGTTAAGGCAGAAGTTTCATTCCACATAAAGCAGATAGGCGCTTTCGATCAAAATGCCGATGTAGGCTTCTTTGATATTGAAGTTGGGGGTTTAGCGGAAGATGAACCACATCACACGAGTGGGCAGAGGTTTAGTGTAGATCACTGTACGGTAAAGGCTAATAAACCGGTTTCACATGCTCCCGTTACCTCAGTCTATGGCTAACCGTTTCAGTTTAAAGAACGACTGACTTAAATATTCCAAAGCGAGCCTTTGCTTTTGCGTCAGATAACAAAGCGTCTTACAGTGTCTTGGAAGCTTTTCGCCATACTACTTGCCGTTATCAACGCGCGCCAAGCTCAGACGCCCAAAGACCGTGACAGTGTAAAGACGGTCGTTGGGGTTTTCCACCTGCTTTGTGTACTGAAGCGAGAAAGGGGTTAAGGTTTTCCCACTACGGGCGTGCAGTGTCTTTTACGAGCCGAGTTTCGCGAACAATAGCGTACAAGCTCGATTTCAACAACTATTCAGCGGTCCACGTTCGGCCTGACTGTTGTTTGCTACGTACCAGGTAAGAAGTCAACTGTCGACTTCTTTGCATATAAGCTGTTGGGAGTAGCTTTAAGGTGACGCTCGCACGTTCGACCACTTTTAATGAACACCGTGAACGACTTGAGATCATTTGCGAATGAAGGAGATGAAACTGCTCCGTGTTCGAGTGAGTAACATCATCGGTTGTTGTTAAATTTTCGATAAATTTCCGTTAAGTAGTTTATTCGTAGCAAACGACTTACTGAGGTAAATTCTGTATCTATGTCATTACGGTGAAAGGATTGCTTGCGTTGAAAAACAAAAAAGAAGACTTAAAAAAATTTACGTAAGTTGTATTTGCGTTAGTTTGCGATTTGAATTATGAACCTAAACATTTCCCAGGATATGAACTCAGGCACGCCCTGCAGAATCTTCCTTTCTATCATAAGTAGTTATGACTGATTTCAGCCCTGGAACGAACTAATTGATGACGAACTGTTTCTACGTGTTTCTTCGACTAATGAACTTAAATTAGATGGAAATGTCTTACAACTCAAACATGAAAATATTTTAAAATTTGAAACGATTCTTGCAAAATCTTGTAATTCGTATTGAAAGAATAAAACATAACTTTATTCAAAACCTTTAAAATTTTATTTTCAAAAATCTGACACGCCAAAGCTGGTATGACACGCATGTATTTTCTACTACTAAAACACAAATCAAGCGAACAAAGAGCATTTTTATGTTTTATCTCATACATTTTGCTTGCGTTAATCGTGTAGTTTGGCACTGACTTTGCGAACTTTAAATGTTTTATCACCAATGAAATAATGTTATTGTTTCTACTGTTGTGCTGCACATTCGTGTCGAGCTGTTAACTAAAGCTCGAAGCTTATAAAGATGAGATTAAAATCTCACGTTTTTGATAAAAAGGGCGCGGTGGAAGGTTAGCCAAACTGAGGGTTGAGGCAGAAAGCCTCTTTTTATGACTGATTTTAAACACCATTTAAACAAAATTGCATTAAACATTGTTTTGACCAGAATTTGATTGGAATAAACTTTTTGACATTATTACTTTCCACTGCAGCTCTTACTGCACAAAAATATTTTGTTTTTTCACACAGATATTTAAAAGTGCACAGAAATTCATAAATTCTGCAAAAAGATTTCAAAATATTTACTGTCTGCTTACAATTATTTTTTAAACTTCTTCGCACTGAACAAAAAGGTTGTGGCATGCACTGCACAAAAATTTAAGAAAAGACGTCTTGACCGACTTTTGAGAAATAAATTTCATGCTCTTTGAGACAAAATTCTCACCAACCATGCAAATGAAATTAACAAAAAACATTTAAAGATATTTTTGGACAAAAAGTGATAAAAAAATATTTCAAGACAAAATTTTATGATAAGGTATTTTACGATTCAAAGCGACTAAAACTTAGATCAGTCAATCTTAGATAATGTGTTGCCCAGCACGTCAATTTATTTGCGCAGTAATTTATAGCCCAGCTTTATTGCCCTGGGTGAAAAACGATCACAGACCTTTAAGTCTCTGCATCAGGATTCTCAATCTTTCGCTGAACATGTGCCCCTTCAGCATTTCGACAGATGAGCATGTCCCCGTACAATATCTTTACATGGCTTAGATCGAGTTCTTCGCAAATATTTTATCATGTGTAAGCATTGATACATTTAGCAATAAACATAAATTGATCGTTGAAAACACTATGCAATGGCATATGTATAAATATTTAGAAATTAATATTATACAAAAGTATTTTCCCTTTTTGCTGATAACCTAAAATGTACCCCTTCAGATAGGCAAATGTACCTCCAGGGTACCTGTACCCCAGGTTGGGAATCCCTGCTTTAGATCAACACAAGCTGAAACTAGTAATAGGATAACTATTTCGAGAAATACCTTTAAATCGCGCTACCTAATTCTGCCTATCAAGTTAATCTTTTTCAAAATATCTGCACTGTTTCTTATCAGATCGGTAGAAAAACATCATTGCTAGAAACCTATGCAGGTTTCTAGAATTACTTTGAATCTCTACATGCCGACAATCATATTGGTATTTAAATTTTTGTTAACATTTGTTTGTTTGACAGTTGCAGCGATGAATAATTAGGTGCTTTTGGAAAAAAAGTTTGTACGCAATGGTGCAAGATAGGAAAGCACTTTTGAGTTTTTACTTTTTTTCATTAAACCTTGTGTGTAAGGGAGCAAATCCAACAGACCGTATGTGCTCGATGAGCCCAAGACTGCTTGCGTCAATGTACCGGCAACGGTACATATCGATATGAGCTTGTTGTGCAAAGTAACTGTTGACCTGACAATTACTGTGCCTTCTTATTTTGCAAAAAAATTCAAAACTAGAAACAAGTGTTTGTCTGAAATAAAAATATTTTTTGATCCAGAAGAGCATCCGGAAACGTTTCTTGTTTTGACTTTAATTGACAATGATCAGGCAGACTAAACCCTAGGAACTGAACTTCTGCTAATTCGTATTCATGAAGCTCTTCGCATAAATTCAAACAAGATCGTCGTGCCCATGTTGGTTTTGAGACCGTAAAACATTTAATTCCAAAGTTTTGTCAATCATTCCAAGAAGATGCTATGGCTTTACTCTAGGTCTTAAACTTAACACATTTAGGCTTAAGAAAAGTACAAGACATTTATTGTACCATAAGAGTTTGAAATGAGCAACAAGAGTTACAGCAGTGAACGTTTGCTGATGTGAAAATTGGACAAATATTTTCGATGCTATTTTATGGAGTAACAACTGTTAAAATTCTAGAAATCTCTTCAACACAGAAATAATAATGTCGTGATTTGTAGGTACTGTTACTAAACTGTTTTTTCCTTTGCCTGGGTCACCGTTTATTTTTTGTTTGTAAAGTGTACTGAGAAGTTAGCATATTGTGCTAGCTACGTGCTTCATCTCTTCTGAAAAACAATTTTTTTATTTGCTTTTTATTTTTATTCGCTTGTGTGACCTACATGTTGTAAAGCAGCAGCAGCCTATGATCTCCATGCACAAGCGTAAAAGGGCATTGCCTAGAGAGAAAGGCACAATCTCCGAATATGTGTTTGACCAACCTCGACAAATATTTGTCGCTTAACGTCAAAGGAGTATTACGAGCAAGTTGACTTTGTTTTTTGTATCCAGTATGTAAACGATTTTCTTTTTAATTTCGAAACGATGAAACAGCTCAATTTTCAAAATTTTGTTGTTTGTCGTCGACACTTGTACAGCCTGTTACTGGTAGGCTGTACGACAGTCGCTTACAGTTGGCTGACGATGGTGGCCTGTTGAAAAACACAAAAGCAAGAGTCGTTTAGGGTTCTGCGTGTCAATAGGGGCGTAGTTTCTAAAGGTATTCAGTTGCAAACATCGCAGCCGACGCTTCGGAGCGCTACGAAGAAACGATTTCAACCTCGAGAACGCGACAATCGCGCCGCGACGCTTTCGTTTAACATCTTAAAGATGGCCAGTTTAACTAGATCGGTGAAATACAGCACCAGGTGTACTGTCCTTTGGCACGACTACGTGTAGGCCTACACGCACAAGACGAATTGTTATTTGTGAATTACAATTGCGTGGCAAACAAGGTTTTCGTTCAAAGCTGCTCAGTTGTGGCGCAAAGTTTTTTTTATTGTTTGCGATCAAGCAGGTAGTACTTTTTTGCAAATGAACAAACCAAGTCTTTCAACAACGAAAAATAACATGAATAGTTTTCTGATACTAGCAAAACCTAGTCTTCATGAGACTGCAAAACTTTCAAAATTCCATTCTCAGGTTTTCAACGCTTCCAATCTAAAGTTTGTCAAAAAAACTGAATTAGCTGATCACCAATTGCAACAACCCAACATCACGATAATAAAAAATCTCCTAAGAAACTTTGAAGAGAATCTCTGTTTACCTACAAGTCTTTCCATACCAAATATGGAATAGGACCGGAAGTGAATTGAGATTTTGATTTTATGCTTTTATATGTTTTACACAGTTTAGTTTTTGATGTCATGACAGACAGAAATCGCAAATGGTCAAAGCCTTGTATTGCAAAAATCACATTTTACCTTTGTACGCAATAACGGCTCTTGATACCCATGAAGAACCACCAGAGCAGAGATCCAGATGCAACATCGCTATGCATATATTTCTGTTTTTTTCTTTATGGTGTAACAGTTTTGAATCGCTCATCATTCCTTTTATGCAATGGGTCATAATATGGAGAAAACTGTTATATATTTGGTATTATCAGTATGTAAGTGCTTTATAATGTGTTTAGCTTATTTTTTTAACGTTTCCTGTGGTGGAGCCACTGCCAGCAAGCATTGAGCAAACCCCTCCAAACGTCGTTCTTTTACGTTTTTGGAAGTAGCAGTTTGAACACCAAACAGTATCGTACAAAACTGTAGCAAGAAACGAAAATGAAAAGATCATTTGCACCGATTTTTAGCCGAATCAAGTAGTAAGTTGGTGACATTTCTTTGTGTGACTGTCTTCTTTTGAAAACAGTTGATTTACAATCCCATTAAAGCAAATCGTTTTCTCTCTTTTCTTCTTTCTCTTAACCACAAGATTGTGTGAACGATTGGCATACCTGCTGTTTTCTGCAGGATCCGAAATGTTCGCAAAAATCTACAGAAAAAAGTACCAGAAATCGAAGAAGAAATCCGTCGGCCCGTGACAACCATTGTCCATTTGTATTGCATAAACATTGTTCCCAGCGTCCCGCAAGTATTTCTTGCGACCGACCTCCACGCCGTATCAGTGACTGCACATCAACCGACTCTCAATCCTCCCCTGGGCGGAAGGCGAAGGATTCACAAATCCCTGAACACTTGACAGACGACGGCTGTGCGATGGATCTTTCTCAAAACAATCGCCCCCTGTTGCAAAGCGAAACATTTCCAGACGAGCATATGCCCTGGTAAGCTGGCAGTTGTTTAGGTAACGTTGCTGAACTCGCATTGATTGCAAACATTTTTGGTATATTCTAGTAAAACATAATTCAGGAAAATTATGTTGTAAACCTGTGTTGTGTACTTTCGCTGCACAAGAATATAATAGCCGATCTCTAAGGCATGCATTCAAGTAAAAGCGTATCCGTAGTCCGGACCTATACTTTTTTTTCCTTCTTTGGCTGAACTTCGCTAACGAAGATTAAACAAAGGTGGCTGTCCACGCCGGTTGCAGGCGCGCTGATGACTAACAAGTCCAATATGGGACAAGCAGGTCCGACC
>JGI24159J19872_10000698_pt1 | contig 32456 bp, 23 predicted proteins | sample Ectturendosymbi4_FD_19872 | JGI IMG/M metagenome (IMG submission 19872) | reverse complement strand
CACCGACAGTTTGGTATTTTGGGGATACTAATTTGAGTCAGCTTGTAAAACTGAAGTCAAGTACACTTTTTTTGTGCAGATGTATTTTCATTTCTAAGTTTGCAGCATTTGTAAGGGTGTTAGTGAAACCTCTGCAGTTGGCGTCACCGGGGTAGAAAACAATTTCTTCTGGCCGACTTGTTCATCTTGGTTCTACGAGCCGAGTTCATGATACTGCCATTTGCATCCTAAACAAGTTAGTATTGCAATGTGCAAATCAGACAGCAGACGTGGTACCAAATGTTGTCAAAAACATGTAAAGTATGTTATTCGCGGCTGATAAAAACGGTAAAAAATGACTTGATTCACGTGAAAGTAGCTCACCCACTTTGCCATTCATCTTAAGCGGAGTATAGTCATAACTCATAATGTGATGAAAGAGCTAGAGTAAACTGAAGTCACTGCAAAACGGAACTCAATTCCCAACACAATAATTATTGTAGTTTTGATCTCACAGTTGACCTGCGCTGGAAATGATTTTTTTTCTGTGCCACTACGGGTGTGTAGCCACAAAAATATTGAAATACTAATCTCTCTGTTCGCAGCAACAACATCCTAACGCTCCCAGCCCCGCACGAATGTAAATCACCCCGCACAAATGTTAAGCCCCCTTATTGACGACTTTCTGGTGAAGGTTATGTATTTACGTTTATTAATTCTCGTATGTCTGAAGTTAATGGCGTTGCAGAAGTAGCGAAAGGTGTAAATCTCATACGCATCATGTTGTGAAATAATGCAGAAGGTTTCAAAAATCTCGTGAGCACCGGTTCCACAATCTCGTGAGTACCCGTGTCTGCATAGAGCCAGTCGCCTTGTAAATGTAAAATGTCATTTAAAATGATGTTTATCAATTTGTGTCAAAGTAAGTCGTACGATTTGGTTTGATGTTGAATCAGGTAAGACATGCGTAGGGCCGGCTTTAGCAAGTCCTGGGCCCGATTTGAAGCACTTTTCAGGGCCCAAGTCAGTGGTGAGTGCAGAAATTTTGAGGGGAGCATCAAGTCATAATGACAAAAATTGGTGATATGAAACAGCGAGGCGGAAAAGGGTGACACCAAGACATTTCCAGTGGAGACCATATGCGTAGCCAGGGGGGACCTAGGGACCATGCCCTCCCAATTTTCAGAACATATAGTCATTTTGTGCTTGTAGAGGCGGTATCCCAAACAAAATAATGTTATTCGCCTAAAATCAAACATTTTTCCCCCCAAATTTTGGAGCTGGCTACGCTATTGGTAGAGACTTCAATAGACAACGCCATAACACCCAATAAACCCAAGAGTTAGACCACTCAGTACCTCCTCTCTGGCTTGAAAGCTCAATGACCAGAGAGGAAGTATTGAGTGCATTGCTAGTGCATATCCAGAGCTTAATAGTTTGCAGTGGCAGCAAAAGATCCTAATTTTTCCAAGCCAGGAACATTAGCCATGGATAACCTCCCGCTTCACCAATTGGCAGTACTCTTTTTCAGTGAATCTTAGAAAACCGTGTTCGTTTCTGTGGAAAACCTCTGTTGGAATTGTAGTCGTTCCAATCTGGGCTAAATAGTACTTAACATTTCGACTCATGACGCATGACAAAGTTGCAGGATCGTTTGTTCATTCAATGCTTTTGGCAAATTTTGAATTTTCGTGCTCGTAAAGCTCATCAGATGCACTGCCCGGCGAGCTTCCTTCTTTGGTAGGCTCAACACTTTAGAAATGACCTATCTCGCTTTTCGTACATAAGTTTCCACTTTGACTATCTGTCATAACATCATCCCCGGTTGGTTGCCTAGGTTGTCGCTATCTTCACTGAGGTGTGGCTCTGCTAAAACTTTTTCTTCATTTTCTGAAGTTGTTCTGTTAAAATAGTCCACTTGTCTCACGCACCTTCTTTCTCTTTTTCTGCTTGGGCCTTTCTTGCCTTATAGCTTCAGCCCACTTTAGACTGCCACTTAATATTTTCGGCCTACGTCTCTTGGACTTTGACTGATGGTATTTAGCTTATTTACAGAAAAAGCTTATTCTTAAATAAATATAGACTTAATGTATTTTCTAATGACATAATAAACTTTTATTTATACATTCCATAAGAAAGTATATTTTCATTTATATTGTTAGATAATATCTGTGCCCAATTTTTTTGAGAATTTGCCAAAATTTTGATCAAACCAAACTTTTGGGGTTGCGTTTGCACCCTTGCTACCCATCTCCTACACCACTCCTCCTGAGAGATTTGAATCAGGGCTGTGGAATCGGAACCAAAATTTCAGGCGCCGGCTCCACCATGTAAAAGACTGAAAAACGCAAAAAGTGCAATTCTTAAGAACACATACGCTACTTTGGGAATAAGCACTGGAACAATCTGTGCTCGCCGGTCCACGCTTGCAATATGGGTGTATTCGCAGTGTGTATGAGGGAATCAAGACGGCTGCCGGTGATGGCAACGGGAAGGTCTGTCCTCTAAAATCTGCATGTGGTATCCTCACGGACAAGAAACGGTAACTGGCCAGATGAATTGAAAATTTTCTAGAACACTCCGCTGAGGCAAGGCAAATCAGCAAGCAATTGCCGGGACCACTTTATTTTCTCTCTCACAAGACCAGGACAACCTTCCAGCGACTGAATAGCTTGCTTCAAGTCGCTATCAAGGCTTCCCCATTTGGTAAATCACTAGGACTTGGTGGTATTTCATCCGATCTGCTCAGAGGTGCGATGATACTCTTGTCCCACTACATACAACATTCTTTGCAATTGTTGGAATGAAGGTTGTTTTCCAAAAAAACGAGATGCGAAGATTGCAACTCTAGATAAAAATAAAGGTAAAAAGGGAAACTGCAACAAGTACACAGGAATCTTGTTGTTAAATGTTACTGGAAAGGTCTTTGCCGGGATCGTAATATCCCGCATCCAAACTTTTGTGGAGAGAGTTTAGCCTGAACAGCAATGTGGTTTTCACAGAAGCACATCTATCGCGGACAGGATCCTCTTTGCATCATCAAATCCAGAAGTGCTTTGAGCAACGTCTCCCGCTGCAGACGGCCTTTGTTGAACAGACCAAAGCATTTGATGTGGTTAGCAGAGAAGGCTATACAGCGTTCTAAAAAGTATTGGCTGTCCGCGTCCACTTCTCCGCCCTATCATGTCGTTTCATGCTGACAAGAAAGCATATACATCCCATCCGAAGACGCCTGTCAGCTCCCTTTGGACTGAAAAGTAAAGCAAGGCTGTGTGTTCTGGCTTCAAGCCTGTTTGGAATCTTTTCTGCTGTTCGTTACCATGCATTCCATGCATAGGCGTAGCCAGGGGGCCCAGGGGACCATGCCCCCACCCAAATTTTCAGCAAATCTAGTCATTTTGTGACTTGAGAAGCGATGCCCCAAACAAAAAGTTGCTCGCCTAAAGGCAAACAGTTTGGCTCCCCAAAAATATTTCGGTTCCTCAAAAAATTTTGGGCTGGCTACGCCACTGATTCCATGATGATGGCAAAGATGCCACTAGCTCCATTGTGAAGTTTTTTCGGCGCACCTGCACAGATGGTAGATTGTTCAGCCTCGCAAGATTACCTGCGAAAACATTAGCTGCTGGGCACTTGCGTGTACGTGAACTACTGTTTGCAGATGATGCTTTTACAGTATATGTTTCACATAGCGAAACGTGCCTTTAATCACTAATGGATCGTTTTGCTGCCGTTTGTGACGTATTTTGTCTGGTCATCAGTAACAAAATACCGTTGTAATGCACCACTTGGACCGATATAATCAGTGGCGTAACTGACGGGGGGCAGAGGGGCGAATCACCCCCCTGGCAAGCCAAATGTAAAAAACGGGCCCATATTTCGGGGTTAGTATTCTTTTAGTTTTCAGTAGGTTGTTGTTTCTTTGCATTTTTCGGAACATTTCCCAGTGGTTTTTCCCGGTGATTTAGGTTTTAGTATAGCCATCCACATCCAGATCCACCATCATTTTTCAAGTTTTTTTCTGAGTGGTAGCTGTGGGCCCCCTACAGTGGCCAATGGGCCACTTTCAGCTAAGTCTTCCCCCTTGGCTCAAACTTCTGGTTACGCCACTGGATATGATGACGTGTACCCATACGTCCCAGGCAGATACAGTAGAATTGCACCATAACGTCACTTCATGGGACCGGAGAAAAATCGACGTCATAGGCAAACTGTCATTACAGCCGAACTACAATAAATCGTTCCTAAAATTACTTTTTAGTTCCATGCCAAAACCTGAAAACTGTTAAAAGTGTTCTATGATTAGGACTGCCGCTTACTATGTCGTGTTTTCGCGTATGCTCTGATAATAAATTATTTTGTCTTTATTTTTGTTAGTAAGGAATTCTTTTGTTATTTTCGTGAGTGAGAAATTATAACAGTGAGAAATTATTTTGTCTTTATTTTTCAAAACTTTAGCCAACGTCTTTCTTGGGACGTCAAAATCTCTTGGAAGTTTTGCCACTTTCGTACCATTTTTGCTATTGAGCGAAACAACGATGTCATATTTTTTCCATAACAGGATACTGCTTCTTTTGTTCGACAATTTACGCAGTGCTCCACCAAGACTATTTATCAAACTGACTAATTCCACAACAATCCCTAACACTGTACAGTAAAACTCATGTAAACGATTTTCCTCCACTGCTGCTGATAGCTCACTCGTTGAACCATTCTCACGTCACACCTGTCACGGCTCAACGATTGGTCACTCAGTTGCGTTCCTATTCGGTCATAAAAGATTTGTGCGGTGGCTCCACAGAGCCGAGCTTACACTTCAAACTGTAAAGTAAAATTGTAACTTGCAGCTGTTAGTCTAAACGAAAAAATATTCCGCGGGGACCGACAAAAAGCGTCACCATAAATAGGCGAAGTGACGAGGTGGCCGAAGTCGTTTTAGACGAGCTCAAATGCACGTAAAAGATAGGAATTCGACCGGGATCGAAGAAAAAGCGTAGTTATAAGGCGAACTGTCGTTATAGCCGAAGTTGTTATAGGCGAATTCTACTCTATCATGTCAAAAGGATTAAGTGCGAAACAGTCGACAATTTGTGCTATTTAAGTTCTTTTATGTCCAACAACTGCCCTTGAGAAAGAAAATCATTCCAGAATTGGGAAACCAGTTACCAACAACAATCGATTCAAATCCAGAGGATGCACATCTTACGCTGCTCACAAAAGACATCTGCAAGGTTGACATAATAAACACTCTTCTGTGCAGCTCTTAAACATGGCGAGCATATTGCATTTGCGACAGAAGAGAAAATTGAAGTTTTCACAAGCGATGCCCTAACAGCATTTTCGGCGTCAGGTGGAGGGACTAAATCTGATGCGAGATCACTCTGCTGCGCATCGGCTGCAGCTTCCTGGAAAGTTATCTCAAAACAAGAAGATTGCGCATCAACCACCTAACCGCTTTCAGAAAAGAAAGCATTCTTAATGTGAGCTCAGGTGCTCGAAGTGTTGGCCGACGCCTCGTTCGCTTCAGAGATGTTATGGGAGATCTGCAGATGCTGAAAATCTCGTCCTCGGACTGAGAAACGTATGCTGAAAATCGTATGGCCTGGCGTGCACGATTTCTTTAAGTTATCTTGGAGATAATCTGTCAGGGTACTTTGGAAAGCGATCATTCTCTCTATTCTCTTTCGTATGAGGTTCTGCCACACTTTTATTTCACTTACATTAAAAATAAATTTAAATGCAAGATTAATAAAAATTTCAAAACAAACCTAGTTGCAAAACTACAGCAAAGCTTGAAAATAATTGTTGGGCATTCAGGCAAGCTTGATTAATACAAATATTTGACCACTGCGGTACAATCCTGTTTGGAGCAATCTTTCATGAAAGATCTCTAATACATATGCTTATGGGTCATCTTCATACATGGCCTACATCACACACACAGATATGTTGCAGCAATGCCACGGACATCGCAGGTATCACAGATTGTTACACCTGTCAGAAGACATACTCATGCTGTAAAATCTCTATAGTACATGTATCTTTCTAAAATATTGCTCGAAGACAATTTAAGTGAGTTCAGGAAAATCACTAATCGGAAAGGGGTCATATGATGGAGAGATATACTTGAGTTAAAGAAGCTATTCGAATCGACTTTCATCTCCATTTACACACGAAGATGACCTGAACAAACGGCCCAAGTCTATAGTTATAGGCTGAAGACCTTTACATAACACTTGGAGCTTATCTCTCAAACTTCTGCTTTTCATTTGTTTGTTTTCCGGGGAAACAAGCTGAAAGCAAAACATCAATCAAGTGCTTGTGTGTATTTAAACTGATCCCCACAATTGAACCTGATATTGTGCGGGTCGTTTGTGTACCATCGGGACTTCGGAGCGTATTTGCAGTGCTGTCTGAGAAGAACGCCGAAGAGCTCGAGAAATTTTGAACAGAAAATATTTATACCGTTACGAGCGCCATTAAGAGAGCTTTAAAATACGATTTTGTGTGGCTAGTCATTGGCATTCTATCGCAGCAATGTTTTGCTGGAGACGCCCAACACTATTTGTTCGTATGCATAATCACGCGTTGTAAACCAAAAAAACGCGTTGCTCACTGAGCCTGCTTGTCACGTGAAATGCACCAAGGGTCTACCCTACTTAGACCGTTATCTTACGTTCAATTTTCTGCCCAACCTTGAAATAAAAGTTCAAGATACGGATTATTTCGTGATAGCTGGAAAACGTTTTTGGTGAAAACGCGCAAGACTTGATTTTGCGGTTTTCCAAAAGCTTTGCTCTCCGTTCCTTTTTCTCAAATTCTAAAAGATGCAGCTTTTGTTGCGTTGTGAAAATAAACTTCAGTACAATTTAGAGGTGTTTTCCGGAAATCCATTAAGCGTGACTAGGTTGTTACTGGTAGGCTGATCTAAAACGTTGTCGTTCCGACCCTGACAACGTAATGCAAGATATGCGTGAAACGTAGGTGGTCTGCTCAATTTTACGCAAGTTGCAGTGAAACAAAGCAGATTTGCAGTTTGTATACCTGCGTGACTCACTGAACATTTGGTTGCATGCTTGAGATGAACTTGCAGTTTAGTCGCATTCCTGATGTGCTTAACAAGCTGTAAGAATTAATAGCCTAACGTCTGGACAATCAAACGTTAAGCAAGCTGCAGGAGTAAATTTTTCTGCATCATTCTTTGCAAAGGCTTGCTTGTCACTTTGAACTTTTACTGCGCAATCGACGCACCCGCAGAACTGTTTCAAGAATATGTATTTAACTGTGAATAATTGTTGGAGGTTTGAAAACGTCTTTAATGGCAGTAGAGATATTGCTGAATGCTGATCCACCTTCCTCGTAACGTCGGCTTCTGCTGTTCGTGACGAAGAGTATGTTTTGTTTGTCGTGTTACAATGTTTCCACGCCAGATTTGGACAACTAGATAATTCTAGTTGTCTAACTTGAGGAATTAGAGCGAAATGCCGGTAATTCTAATCTAATTTGTGAAAAGCTTGTGTGCTCTAAATTTAGTTCTAATCGAATCTCCGGTTTTATCGAAAATCCCACTTTGTCCAAGGGCGTTTGCCAGCAAGTGAAACAAGGACGCACCTCGCTCAAGGAAAGCGCAACGAAAAGATCAAAGTGTCATGCCACCATCACATCACTTAAACCTACGTCACAGTCATAGTATGGATAGTGATGAACGTAGCTGGTGCGTCAGTGTTTTTCAACCGTTCTGCTGGAGCGGAAACTTATGCAAATGTTTACATTACTCAAGGAACCCTGTGTAATGATCCAAGCGCCTGTCTTTTAATACTTTAAAAAATAAAATAGAAAGATTCGGGCAGCAGCGTCAGAATTGGAATTCGGGCCTGAAGCTCTTATGAGCTTCGGGCTTGATTTGGACTTTACATCTTTAATACTTAAAAAAATTAAACAATTTAAAATAACGCATTAACGTCAGCAACAACTGACGTCACTAAAGAATGACTAATAACCACATAAAATTCTCTTCACAGCGGAAAGTTCACTACCAGGTAAAGAATGTGCAAAATATCTTCAAGCTTTTAAAAATTTCGGCCCAAATTCCAATTTTGGTGTTGATAATTTTGTTTTTATAATTACACTTAACTTGCCCAACCATTCGTAGCCAACTTTTCTATATTTCCACATTTCAGGAATAGCATACGACACTAACATCACAGCTATGTCTTCCCACTTTCCTATCTGACGCTTCTAATTCCGGTTAGCATGTGATAACTAGGTTTGCCGGTTTCAATCCCGCTATAGCAGCTTCCTACACTATGTGATCTGTTCGTGCAGATTCAAGTACAGTTAGGCGTAGATCAGTGGTTTCCAATCTTTTTGATCTCACGACCACATTCAAGAATATTATATAAGCGCTTGACCCCAGCCGTTACCTACAGCTCTGAAGATGTTTACATAAAAACCTACTGTGCAAGATAAAAAATACACTACCATTTTACATGTTAGATTCACTGTATTTACACTCTTACGGAAAACAAATAGCACATAAACTAATCAATGGGACAACTGAGCTTGAATTCGTGCAACTTGTCTTTAAATTCTTGGTGACGTGCTTGTGAGAGATAGTCTCATATCATCCTCAACATCCGTTCTATTCCTTAACTTTGTTTAAATGTGGACAAGGATTGAAAATCCTGCCTCACAGAAATATTGTAGGTGGAAACGAATGGAAGCGACTGCGGAAGGCTAGCATAAGTAATATGATGCTTGCTGCATAGCACACCAGAACTGCGTCAGGGATTTTTCAGAGAATAAGTCACATGCTGACAATCATTTCGCAGTTTCAACTAAACTCAGACATGAATAACATAACCACTTCGATTAGCAAGTGAATACATGATTGTTACGTCTAGTAGCGATTGCAGGAAGTGATGCAACAGTTTGTTTGAAGCGTATACTTATGCAAAGCGTATACAAAATATACTCTGTTAGAAAGCTACTTTGAACGTTTATGCACATCACTATCACTTGTTAGGCCTGTTGGTAAGATCCTTCCACCTGTCAACTACACGCTACTTCGTCCTGGGATCATGAGTTTGAACCATAACGAATATAATATAATGAATGTAATACGGAACTGTTATGATAAGAATATCGGTTGTGCTTTGTTTGAATTTCAGCTGATAAGCGTTCACAGCAGGACAGATGTTTACGAGGCTGACGAAATCTCAGCATCATTGGCAGCGCTTACTTTTTCTAGTGGTGGCGTATTTCTACGATAAGGTTAATCGAATCTGTGTAGTAGATAGGAATTATAACGGAGATAATGTGAACTTGATAAAAATCTATCCGTGTTTCAGCTTTGATGATGTAACAAACAATGTTGAGAGGCGCAGTACTAAAAATACGAGCCTTCAGCAAAGTACGGAGGCTGTTGTCCGCGAGCCCGCAGCCACAGCCACTCCTCCGCCACCCACTTTGTGGTGGCGACCCACAGATTGGGAACCACTGGCGTAAATTATCGATATACCCTGCTTCAGTTGTTACATCACAATAGAAACGGGAGTGCATCAACGCTCGATGATAAGTTGATAACGTTCTATTCCGTGTTGGGTGCAATATGTCGTTTGTCTCATTTCTGTGTTCATCTGACCACCCCTGCTGCAGACGTCAGCGGCATCTTTTCTCAAGATTTTTTGAGTGTTGGCTAGTCGGCCCCCTATAGCGGCCAATGGGCCTCTTTCAGCTAAGTCTTACCTACCTGGCTCGAATCTCTCTTTACACCGCTGGTTCCGCGAAACCTCGGTTGAAAAGCACTGTTTACGTACCACCTATGAGGCGGTTACGGTATAATGCAGTCTGACAATGGAACAGTGGTGTAGGAGTTGGCGGTGCAGGGCGTGCAAGCGAACCCCCAAAAGTTTTGATTTGTCAAACATTTGGGAAAAATCACAAACAATTTGGGCAATGAAGTTTGGACATTTTTTAACAATATTAATGAAATTATACTTCCTTGTTAATGAGTGTATAAATAAAAGTTTATTGTCATAGAAAACCCATTAAATATATATAAAATCAACAAACTGTTTCTAGTAACTTCGTGTTTTAGTTTGTGAGAGTTGATGAATAACCGACTCACTTGAAAGTTTGGCAAAAGAAAGCATTTCATTTATGTGTTTTATCAATTGTATTAATTGTACCCTGAGGTAATCGAGTATACTGCTGTCCGCAGGGCACCTAATTCATAAAAGTCCATGCCAGGCAAGTACAGAAAATCTTTGCTTTTAATTCTAACTACAATACAGCCTTTGAATGAACACATTTTTCCATACAGGTTCTGCATATTGCATGCACGTGCAGCTGAACAGACAATGTTGTGAGACTCACGGCGTAGTCATAATATAAATAATATGATACATGTCACATATATGACATACATATTTTTCAGAGAAGGAAGCAGCTTTTGGCCTACCTCAGCCAAATCTGAGGTTCCCGGCTGACAGCTGCAGCTGAAATGTTAATGGAAAACCTCCAAACTGTGAGGCAGATCCTCGAGAATACCAAGCCAGATGGCTTCTGACAATGTCCTTGCACAGCCTAACGTACTTTTTTTAGTTGGGTTATTGAGAAACAAATTTGAAGCACCAAATTTTCTATTTCCATGTCTATGGCATTTTGGTAGAGGAAAATATAATCTCCCAACATTAACAGCTACATGAAATTTGTAGGGAGAACGTTTGTTCCATAAAAGCTTTTCGGGCAAATTTGGGGAATTTGGGCAAAATATTTTTTTACCCCCAAACATTGCCCGGTCTAGGACAGTTTGGCGACGCCGATTCGGCGACGCCGGTTCGACGACGGCGACGCCGATTCGGCGACGCCGGTTCGACGACGCCGGTTCGGTGACAGGACGCTTCGGCGACGGGACGTTACTGCGATGGTGGTCACAAATGTTTTATACGAAAAAAGGGTGTTTTTGAAATAATTTAGAGGTTAGACTACAAAAGATGTTTGCTTACCTTAAACTTAAGCCCTAAACAAAAGCCCTAAACCTAAGCCCTAAACTCTAAACCAGCTATGTCCAATCCGCGGGCGGCATGCGGCCCAGTCGAAGGTTTTGTGAGGCCTAGTTTAGGTTTTCGCTGTAGTATCAGCAATCCACTTACTCACAACCTGTCCTGTTTTTGATAATCCTAAATTACACATTTTTGAAGCAGATGGTCCTCAGTGGCACTTTATTACGTCTACCTGCATACAGGCATGGACGTCGGAAGGATTTCTTCCAGGGAGGGCCATTAGTGGATTTTTCCAAACGTTTTTCTAGGTGGACTAATACTGGTGAAATTTGTTTTTTCCCATTCGAATCTAAGATACAACCTTTTTTGCTAAAATTTTCAAAATCCAGGGGGATTTGGCCCCCCTGCTCCCCCTTCCGACGCCCACGCCTGCAGGTAGATTTCTACGTGTCCACTTACATCTTGGTGCAAAATGTTCCACTAGTTTTCTGATAGCTATCCTTGTTCTTACCTATGAAATCATACTTACGGAGTGGTCGAAGGTGCCTAACAGTCGTTATCATTGCACTTAGGATTGGAATGCTTTCAGTACATTAGCTGAAACTAAATTTAGTTTCTAAGGTCAAAGTAAGTCATTCAATGTGCGGCCATCATTAATATGTCATTCGATGTGCGGCCTTGGTTCAAGAAAGTGACATAATTTTGGCTCAGTAAGCAATTTCGGTTGGACATAGCTGATCTAAACCCTAAACATTAACCCTAACTTTTCAAAGAAATACATAAAAACGCTCCCATCAAAAGTATCATGTCTCAACCGATTTATCGCCGAAAAAGCGTCGCCGAAATGGCATCGCCGAACTGTCCCATTCCGAACATTGCCTGCTCCTACACCTGTGCAATGGAGAGAACACAATTTGTCTGGCAGTTGTACTTGTTAAGAACTGGTGTTTTGCATTCCTGCACGGCATACATTACAGTAGCTTGCTTCTGGTTTTACCCATGTAAAGATCCGGGTGATGAAGTTGAAAGATACTTCGCAGCAGAGCGTGAGAGCATGGACTGTGATGATTTAGGGGACTGGAAAAACGAATATTCATTCCCTAATGTTAGGTTGCCGGTTGAGAACTCTTAGGTATGACAACAACATCGGCTCCGTCGGAATGAGCTTTTAGCCACGTAGGCGACTTGTACAGCGCGAAACGCGCCAATCTTGGTGTACTGCAGTAATTGTTGCCATTCTCATGTTCATGTTTATGTGAATGAACTCCAATTCGGTATGAATTCAATTTTATTTGATTAAATGCAACTCTAGAACCGAAACGTTTAGCTCTCACACTATCTACTTACCCGAATTAGGTAATCCTAATTTCAGAAAACTGAGTATCTGTAATTTAAATTCTAATCTAATTTGATAAAGCCGTAAAAAACTAGTTTTCCAGTTCACTCTTGCCTGAACGGAAGAAAACATGAAGAAACAGTTTACGAAGCAGGAGTTCTCACGCTATTTCCTTTTTAGTTGCCGCTGCTCAGAAAAGCCGTGTTGTGCTAGTGATTAGAATTGCGCAGAATTATCAAATTACTGGCTGCATGTTTCGGCAGACTACACGCTAATTGCGGGTTTCGCAAGAAGCGGGCAGGCGACGTTGAAGCCAACAGTTGTTGCCCGGATATGCAGCATGTCGTCTTCTGGTGCTGTTGACGGTACGAACGCAGGCAGATTTCCGTTTTTCTGTATTGCAAGCTGTTGTTGTGGCGACTTGCTCCGAACACAGCGCTCGCGCCGATGTAAAAAAAAACACACGCATAAATAATAAAAAATCTTTTCAGGTGACTACAAACAAACAACAAGGACAGTGCATTGGTTCTGGCCACAAAGAAATGCAGTAATAAACTCTAAGACTTAAGAACCGAAACGTTTAGCTCTCATACGGAGGAAACAACGTTTGCATGGCTTTAGGCTTCTATTTTTTGCTGAGAGAATATCAGGATTTTTTGTGGTCTACTTGAAATCCTGTGTCCGGTCATACAGTCGCCGCGATGATGATCTTCTACACACAGTAATCTTCAGGGAAGCAACTGGCGTGACTGAACAACGTGCTCGGACAAGGGATGAGAAATGCCATAAAAGTCAGGTTCATCGTGTTAGCATCAAATCAACATGTATCAAAAGTCAGACCATGCGGTGGCAGTTCAAGTTGATCACTTGCACGACAGTGCTGATTGTGACAAGCAACCACGAATATGGGGACCCATGCCCGTAGCAGCAAGCGCGGCTTGATAAGGAAGTTCAGCTGGTCACGGAGCCGTTATTGCTACGAAAAGTGGAAAAGACAAAGCGTAGAAATTGCAGTTTCAAAAGTACACAGTGCAGATGATCATAAAAATAAAGGTGTGTTAATCGCTGGCAAAGGAAACGTAATCACCGGTGTCGTAGCGAGACGACAGCGGTGTGGGCCGGACTAGTGCGTGGCAATTTCCGCGCGATTTCAACCTCGTCGCAAATTATAAAGGTCGTCGATTGTTACGCAGTTCAGTTGGCGCCATAAAAGAGAAGAACGGCACATTGCTGGCGTTCCAAATTAGTTATCGAGACGAACACATTTCCAGCAGGCGGACACTCCGCGATCATGCAGCGATTAGCGTCTTGCAGCTTTGCTGCAGTCTGCAACTCTCACACAATCCGATCGAATGGAGTAGGAGCTCAAACGAAGAAGGTGACGCAGCCATTCTCTTCGCATGACTTGGCAGCTCCATTCTCGGCCCTGTAATCGACACTTTCGGGGTCCGTGGTGTGTTGGCCGCTGTAGCAGTGTCCTGCGAGTAAAACACATACAACCAGTCAGACGATGGCAAAGCTTTTTAAACACCAGACGACCTTCACTTGACTTGCCAAAATTCGTCGCAGCGCAACGAACCGCATTGAGTTTTCACCGACCAAATATTTTGGAGGTTAGGTTTTGCGTCACGTCCGAACTAGTAATTCATTGTGATTGCTTGTAAATGCTGATTGCCATCTGGAAATGAACCGTGCTTTAACGAAGACCCACAATCATGACTTCTGTGTTCTATCTTCAGCAAAGATATCGCCCTGAGGATGACAGGCGATGGTTACGCGTTTCCGGACTAAAAACCTCGGTTGCGAGCTCAAGCACGAGCTTATCTGAAAAGATGTAGTGAAAGACGGTTCGTTTTTGCCACGAGCTGACAGTACAGATAGCTCAAAGGATGTCAATCAGCCTGATCATGACATTCGTTGTCAAAAAACGCTGAGGTGTAGAATCCTCAACTGAGATCGAAACGAAAACCCGCCGTGAGTTCGTTGTGCACCGTGTGAAGAAAATTGAAGTAGCTCCCGCCACGCGACGTCTGCGGCGCATTCGTACAAATAAACCAGTAAAACAATGATTTTGTAGTTGAATAGCGCAAACCTTAAAATTTGTTCAAGTGCAGGCGTGTGCAACGTGCTGCTGGCCCGCGGGCGCCTTCACATTTATTACTTTTGGCCTTCTTTTCTTTCAATAAGTTTGGAACTCCTGTTGTAGCGAATTACAGAAAAATAGAAAAACCTGGTTATATACTGCATCGGAGAAATGGAACTATTGCATGATTGAGCCTGCTGCTACTGCTGAAGCATATGGTTTCTCACCCGTCAGTAAGGAATTTGTCGATTCTTCGTAGAAGTCCATCTTGAGTAAGCGGAAGCCGGTAGTGCAGCACTGGCAGTGAAAATCAGCACCGTCTTCATCTTGGCTTATTTTGAAAACCATCGACCCGGGATGAGGAAGATAACATCTCGAACGCACGTTCGGATTGAAGTTCTAAATAAATAATGAACGCCGTGAACTGCGATGCTTTGAATGCACAGATTTTGCTGCATGATAATGTTCGATCTTGACAAGCAGCTTATCAAATATTAGGCAATACGAATGTGGTAATTGCCAAGACATGTGGCATACATGTTCAACACCAAGATTGGAAAAAAGTATCCACGTTTAACGAATTTCATTTTTACAGTGACGCAATTTTCAGGTTTAAACCAAAGCTTGAATCTAGTTTTATTTATTCCACATAACACTAGATACACAACCAAAAAAGATCTATACTGCAACAACGGAAACACTGTTGTTACTAAGGTCCGCAAATCATATCCAGGCAACAGCGCATTCGCTTACCTTGTGGCATCTAACACAGTGAGACTTTTCTTGCTTTGCAACGTCATGAGGTATTAAAGTAGAAAGGGCTTTGATGCACTTGGGATCCTTCGATTGCAATTTCTCTTTCAACAGTCGTTTCAGTTCCTTGGCGCTACACCTTTCCAGGTACTCATCCAATCTAACTGCGTCGTTCGTCAAGGACTCGACTTTGGGCACAGGGCTGCTGGATGAGGTGTTTGAATCCAGGGTACCGACTGACTCGCAATCATAATTATCACTGATTTGTGTGGTCGCTAATTCGCGGGAAAGCTGAGGGATATGGGACCTCGGTGCTGGAGTTGGCTTTTGAAGAGAATGTTGGTGAATATGGCTGCTTTGACGGCAACAGTTGAGACTGGGGTCAATGTCGCGAAGGTCTTGCATGGATGTCGAGCTTACTTTGGTGCCTTTTTTCAACTTCGATCCCTTTGGTTTCAAAGTGTGGTAGTGACTTTCCACAGGAGCATCAAAAAGGGCTTTATCGCTGCCTAGCTGGTCAGCAACTCTCTCACTTGAAGCCACGTAATCAGCCACCCCGGGACCCTTCACAGGAGTGAAAAAGTTGGAACTGATGTCTGACTGGTCGCTGGAACTTTGCACCCTCTGGTTCCGTGGTTTTACGGGGATAAAAGCGGATTTCCGCGAGCCGTCGCTGGGAATTAAAGGAGACGGAGTTTTATTAGCTGCATACACTGCAGGCACCCAAATGGGGCTCACTTGCGCGCTGTCTGAGCAAAATTTGTCAGGGCTTCCGTAGTTGAACGGCAGGAGATTGGTGGGACGTTGAAGACGTTCGCCATCCGATGCTAGATGTGGGTTGGACGATGTTAAGTTTGATTTCTTTAAAATACCTTTTTTAGCAGAGTAAAAGTCACTCCCATCTGTGACGGCCTGTGAATGGTTCACCCACTTGTCTTTATCCACGAACTTGCACGTGGAATGACAATCAACCCCTAGATGCAGAGGGTCATAGTAGGAAGGACTGTGATAATCACTGCGGCCATAGCAAATGTCACCAGGAAAAGCCGACATAGGTGACGTTGGTGATGGTGTCACAGACGCGGACTTCAAACTAGAGCAGTAGGAGTCGAGGGCGTCGTCGTTTGGGAACTGTTCGAATGATTCTGAGCCACACTTAAGCTTACTACGCTCTGAAGTTTCGTTCCAGTCACGCTTGCATTCCGATCCAGACGACGATGCAAGTTTTTGACGCAGCAGTTTGTCAGACGTCATCTTTCTCGACTTGTGCAAAATATTCTTGTGCGGAGAGACTGACCCTTCGTCACTAGACGCTGTTGTGGAATAACCGCTTTCCGAAAAATCGTTGAAGGTCACTTTCCGATCGACGACGTCCCCACCTCTGATCTTTCTCAATTTGTCCACGCTACCTAGTTGGTTAAGCATTAGTGGACGATTGTACGCGTTTGCAATCATCCCTACAGCTGTAACGTACAAAAAAAAACATATTAGTTGGAAGTCCCTGCTTTACTCGAAATAACCATAAGCATTATTGTGGATCACGGTTTTCGACATACATTCCTGACTAACCAGGCTGCATTTGGTGTGCACCTGGACGTAGTAATTCTTTATTCAGTTTCGTTACTTTCACAAACAACTGAGAGATGCGTTGACCAACACCTGTTCGTAGTTTTCAAAACTAGCCGTAATGAATGACTTTTTACGCTTCCGCGATATCTAAACGATCTCGTTCAAGGTTCAGTGAAACGGCCAAATATTGGCGGCACCCAAAGCACGACCGCCGGTGGCAGCGGCCTTACGATTACATACCAAAAGTGTAGTTGCGAATCACTGCTTGCCTCCGTCCTTTTATCTGATGTAAATTGTAATGAGAAAGAGGTTGTGATTTTGGAACCGCTAAGGCGCGTGATCAACACGCTTAACAGCTATGTATCGCAGCTCAATGGCACTTCAACGGGATATATTCAGAAGCAGCGACACGCTGCGTGCTTTCACGACGCCAGACAGCATGACTAAAATGTAGGGTCTTGTGCTAATTACGGCGGACGGCTTAACAATGACACTGCGGGAACCCGCTTGGACCTGCTACGCTAACGTCCGCGAAGAGTTTCACCTCTGAAGCGGTTTTTTAAGGACTGCACGCCAAATCTGACGTTTGGCCTCGAAGCAAGCGAGCCTGCAAAATCTTTCAACAGCATTATTACCTGTGCTATGCCTTTTGCAAACAAGTTTGAACCGGTTTAAACTGTCACACGTCGAATACATCAAATGTTAACAAAAGAACAAAGCCATCACGGACGCTGCTGAGTCGAGCGCGTTTAGACTGCGAGCTGGTTTGTGTAATGAGCAAGAGCTATTGTCTACAAGTTAAAGCTTGTTCAATGCTCGCAATCCCCAGTTTGTTTATGCTGTCACGCAACTTGAGATAAAACTATTTTTTCGTTGCGCGATCTGAGTAACAGCCACTAGTTTCCCATCAGGCTTGAGAAAGACGTGACTGCATTTATGTAGTTCGGTGCGCTATACAAACGCAAGCGACCTCCCGCACCGAATCGTTACAACACAGTTTGGCCGACTCCTCCCAACGAGCTCTCAAGAAAACAAAGCCAGTGCAGAGTACAATTTCGAGGTACAAGCCAGTGTTGGTTTAATACCAAACGAACGGAGTGTTGTTTTTCTACTCATGTGTTCACCGCCACTTTTGCTGGCGAATCAATAAGATATATTTCGAGAAATCTGTTTCGATTATTTTCCGCTAGCGTCGAACGCAGTTTGGCTACAATGACTTTATACCTGCAAGCTCAGCACGACGGTGCACATTTCTGTAAAATTGAAAAAGAACTGTATCAAACCGTAAATAAATCTAACACAGGATGCTTCACACACTTAAAATTCAGAGCAAAACATACAACGCTGGTTATACAGTAGAATTCCGTTAGCAAATCAAACCGCGTTTTAAGTCCAATTCACTTAGTATGGAAGTTTTGTGTTGAAAAACACCCGGTTAATAAATCCATTATATAAATGATTTTACCAAATAATTAAATAATGAAATCTCAACACATTCAAAATTTGATTTGTCGATCTCATTAAATCTAACGTTTTCAAGCAGGGATTACAGTTTGTTGGGTTATCAGTCTCCAATTCCGTAACACCAGCAATTGTTGCACAAACGGCTGTCTCCTGTAACTGCCCTGAATGAACGTTTTAGAAACACCTCGTCTTAGAGTGACATTTCCAGCCAAACCTCGTCGTATCAGTTTTTTGCATTATGTAAATTCTGTACAATCTTCTAAAATATTTATGTTCATTTTGTATATGCTCAATGTCATTGTGATGGTTATTAAATCCACTGCTGATTAAATCCAAAGTCGCTTGGGACCGCGAATTTTACTGTATTAATGGTTCTTCTGTTTTCCCGTAACAACCATCAGAAAAAAACAACACACCTTACACCAATAGGATCTCCAACCTGCTCGGACATAGGCGTTTTCAGATTACCACTATGCCACACACAGCTGCACGCTACCAAAAACGGCTCCGTAGTGTGGCGAGAGAACGCAGAGTGGGAGCTGTTTTTGATCCAAACCATTTTTTTGCTGCGCGCTGTCGTGGCACGCGTTGGTGAGTTCGACACGAAAAGCGTCGGCGATGTAACCTCAGCGGTGATTCCTTTGGTTACTGTGAAAACCAGCAATGCGAACTCAGGTAACTTGGCACTTGGCCTACGCGCTCTGCAAGACGCAAACGAGGATGTTGGCTTGAAATGTTAATAAACAAACTGAACTTGACCGTTTTCAACGCCAAGAAAAACATAAAACAAGATTACTTGACGATATCACCATTCTGCTGGGTTCGCGCCCTGTTGGACCTTATACGATTTACCGGCATTCTAGGTTAGGCCGATTAGTGACGACAACGAGATCAGGACACAGAAATGTTACCTTTGTGACGTTGGCAGGCAGTGCTATTTTTTAGGACATGGCGGCCAACGCTGCTTTCTCAGTTGTGGGTTTTCTGGCAACAAAACACACACACAAACTATTTTCATGCCAAAAGTGTCTTTCCAATTGCAACGCACGTGGTGAGTACTCCAAAGGCACACTTATTGTAGTGTGTGTGCAGTCCTTAATTGCGCAAAACTCGATCAGACTCTTGATATTTGCAACTAACTTTGAGCCAAAAGTTGTCAACTTCACGTTTGTTGCAATTTGCTTGTTTTTAATAAGCTACTTCGTGAGCGCATAAGTGGAATGAAGGTTATCAATGCTACTGGTTTTGTAGACTATCAGGAATATTTAGGTCTTTTCTTCACTGGCTCCATAAAATCACTCCAAAACTCAGCATATTTCACCTGCTTCGGATTCACAAAACTGTTTGCGCCAGTGAGATGTCAACAGGTCACCGAAAGCTCTGGCTAGTCTGCAAGTTTGATGTATTGTCGTGGTATAGACACATAATGTATTAAACACTTCTGTTTTCTGCCATGTGCATAGCTGTTGTCAATGAAAATTTTGCACATTTAAAATTTTCATCCACCTCCCTTTCAGCACCACGGGTAGAGGATTTCACAAGGATATTTCTGTTATTTTCAACAGGATCGTAGAAAACTACTGTATCTTACGAAAAACGCAAAAATGTTTCGCACCACCCAAGAAAGAATACCTAAAAGTGGCCCTTTTGTTTGTGGTTCGAATCCCTTCAAATGATTTTTGTCTCACAAAACATTCTATATAGTTCTTCGAGCTCATTAGCTTTCTGTGAGCCTTCCGGTCTTGCCCCAAGCGACGAAAACGCGAGTTAATCGAGGGAGTATTGTTTGATTGATTCATTTAAAACTGTCCATAATTTTAGTGGGTATGGGCGCTGCCATCAAACACCGAAAAAGCAATGTCTGGTGAAACCCTGCAAGAAGTAATGTGATACTCAAGAGGCAAGTAGGAACCCGTTGGTTTTAAAACTTTTCCGTAACACACACATTGTAGTGAGAGCATGTAGTACAGTCGCGGTTTTGGCCGTCATTTCACCTGGGCCGTACTGGCAAGACTGACGGCTTTGCCTTGGTAGACGCAATTGTAAGTAGTCACGTGCAGGTAATTATTGTGGTGATTCTGAAAGTGGTATTTCCGGTAAAACCAGGCAATACTCAACATTAATTGGCACTGCTTGGTCTCCTTTACGAAGGTCAATTTAGAAGTTTGTTGGATCTTATCTAGCAATACCAAAATTTATTACTTGTCAAGTGAAAACAGCATGCAGAATAGCAACATACGTTATGCAGTCAAAAATAGGCGCACAGCTTCTGTAAATCAAGATGACTGTGCAAATGCTTAGATAGCAGGGAAAATGCGCTAAAATCACAAAATCTCAAAAGCCGACTATCAAAGGTCATAAACTTTATCACGTTATGTCTTTCCACGTGCGTCTTGCTTTCTGAATTGATCTGCTAAACACTTTATGAAGGTTTATTTCTACATCGTTTTTGTCAAGTTCCTCTTTGAAGAATAAGTTTTTGTTGACAACTAATGTGTTTAACGTAATAATTGACAAGAAAAAGAACTTCGCCCTTCCAAGTTTTTTTATGGGTGCGCCGCAGTTGCAATGAGCAAGAATGATGTTGTGTTATTTTCGAAAATGTTGGCTATTTGTTCAAAACTGTTAAAAGACGTAGCTAAAAAGTTGACAATGCTGGTGGTATTGGCGATTTTAACCCATCATCTTGCTTTTTTCCGAAAAAACAAGATTTTGGGTAGTCACCTACTAAGCATCTTCGTGTCAGTTCCGAATATTCGGCTTAATTATAATGGAAGACCACAAGGAATACAGATAAGTTTGCGATGATCAGTCAATGAAGCTAGACCAAAAACTCGATGCGCGGAAGCTAGCTCAAATACATATTCTCATTACTTACAAGCACATCTTATGGCACAAAAATTCAGATGGTCTAGAGCAAGAAATTAAGCAATAAAAGTAAACAAGCTGACAGTAAGAAATAAAACAAAAAATAATATGCAGCCGATCAACGGCAACGCGTAGATTCGTTACAAAGAACACTGACAATATAAACGTCCGGAAAACCAGACGAACACAACTTACAGTATAAGCATCATCCACAAATCCGAACAAACTTAACTTAGAATACAAACACCCTGACAAAATTTGAAACAAGCAAACAATCAAAGGTAGCGGTAAGGTAGCAAACTAAAAGCGTGAATTGATCCAGTTTTCGTGGCATTGTTTATTAGTCCATTTTTCAAGCCACAGCTAAATTCGACGTAGTTTTACGTTAACTTCGACCAAATCAACGAAGTGAGCTTATGAATGGTCTGTACTTGTCTATAAGCAAAAAACTAAACTGCGGAATTTTTGCGCACCAGCAAGAGTCAAGGAACGTATGTCTTGCGCTGTTCTACGGCTTTAAGCAGCTTGAGTCGTCATTAGCTAATTACGCCAAAGCTACTAAGAGGATTTGGAGAACGTCAGCTAGCTGGATCGCATGCCATTTTGAATGTCAGTGTAGGACACCTTGACCTCGGCAAGGTGCCAAATCCTTGAAATCCCCTACGGCATTTCCCATCAAAGTGATTTAAAGCATTAAGTTTTGCAGTTGCGCATACTTTAAACCTTACTTCGATGATAGCGGAAAACAAAAACAGGTTTTCGGTTGTGGTAGGTATTTAATCTTCCATACCACCACAAGACGTATAAGTCCAATCGAATGTCATTTCGGCAGCGACAAACACATCGCTTTTGTTTAATAGCCCAGGAAACCAAGGTTAACAGCCGATTAAGCAAAGGGTATTTCACTAGGAATAAAACGGCACATTTAGCTTAATGATTCGGTACGCGCAAGACTCGAAGTCAGTGCAGAAGCCGAGCAAAGGTGCAAAGTACCTGATGATGCAGCGAACTGCATTTCTGACAACACATCGTCGGTGTATTCCATACTGGTAAGTGGATTCAACAAAAGATTGCTTTTGGCGAGTTCTCTGTTTTACAAAGTCAAAATGAGCTTGTTGAAACATTGATTTAATTGTTTTTCCATCCACGTGCCGTTTGCACGAAGATTACGTGTGGTTCCACGAATGGCAAAATTGCCGGAAAGGAAAACTAAACTTGAAAAGTTTTGCAAATGATTGCAAAATACTGTAGCTGTGAGCGAGGCCATCATCAGTTGGTGGAAATGGGTTTACCTCGAAACGCCCAAGTCGCCGTGATTATGTTGTATGCCCCATATAAAGTCCATACATCTCCTGCCTGGTCCTTAACCAAGGTGGTGGCAACCGGGCAATTGCTTTCCCGAAACTTTCAAACACACGTTTAGTTTTCAGATACAACAACATGTTACAATCATTTTGTCTCCCTCCCCACGAAAATATCAGGTGTATGCGATCCTGCGCCACTGCAACCATATTTGGAAACTAAAACCAGACTGCAGTCGGCAAACGCATGCAGCTTTCACTCTTCGACAACAGGCGCAGCGTTCATTTTTTGTGCAGAATAAGCGTGTAAAAATCGCAGGATATTTTAGATCAGGAGTCTCCAAACTTTTTTGTCCGAGGGCCACATATGCTATTACATGATAGTTCGAGGGCCGGACTTCTTACGTAATGTCATTGTTTCGGGAAAGGTTGCATTCCACCAAATCAACAAATTTTTCGTTAATGTATTATTTTATCATCATTGGCAAAATGACTTCGCGGGCCGTAGTTTGGAGACCCCTGTTTTAGATTATAAATGATGAAGTTAATATTAGGCTTCCAATCAATGGTGGTTTAACATCGCAAAAAGCCAGGCTGCTCAAAAATTATTTTTGCTAAAACTGATTTTTTCCAGCATGTATATACGGCATCTGTTGTGAAAAGAGATGATCGGATCAAAAAGGACATACTACTAGAGCTTTGGAGACACCTTTTCGTTTTAAGTTACAAAAGTAGGATTTAGCATCTATGAAGTGGTATCATCTTATAAGTTCAAACTGCTCCCTGACAAGCGCATTTAATATCACTACAACTGATACACCACTGTAGCAGAATCATACTTGAAGAGCAATGGAAGTCATGTCAGGTCAATTTTTCGCTCTTTAGTCTATTTACATCACGATCCTTTGCGTCTTGCTGAACCTTATTTTTGCGGCAAGGTAAGCTAACAGTATCTTTGCGCAAGGCACTTCATGAGGCTTGAAGCTCCATTTTTGAGCAAAGGATCAGTGCGCGTTGTTTCATGAGCAACACCCACGCCTCTCAGTTGCGTAGTAAAAACGTAGTGAATTTACAACACGCCATTGTTAATCTCCCGCTTGACTAGCTGTGCGACGTTCTAGCGCGTCATTATGGTCGCTTTGCGTCTGTGAATCATCGCAACCGGCATCCAAGAATTCCGATTGCTCCATTTTACTTATTACAGCCATCAACGCGGTAAGCATGATCAACACATGACAAGCGATAAACAAAAACATGCTGCCTTGCGCAAACCCATCATTTCGACGAATAACAAAATCGCTGGTGGACCCGATTCAAGGCGAGTGACACGTTAAGCTGCTTATGCGCGGCGCACTCATCCTGGCACAAACTGAAATAATTAAAACAATATTTTACCATGAAGTCGAACGGGAATCAAGAAAAACAGCTCGTGCTGCCTGTGCCAGGAACAACTCAACGCTGCGCGTGTTTTGAAAAGTTTGCTTATGGATGATCGACCCGTTTTAATCACATGCCTTATCTGCTAATCTGCATGTTTGCTGGTAGCACACCGTCAAGTTTTTATGCATTTGCAGCACTGATCAGGCGAGGCCATGAAAACTGCCGGGAATAAAAAGGTGAACCAGTTGGGTGATGAGTTTTAAAAACGTGGTTTAAAGTTTTCAAATTTAAAGTTGATTTAAGTTTTTAAAAGATTGTTTTAAGTTTTCAACCACGCCTACACGTGTATGGTGGACCGTTGCTCCATGTAAACATTTTGTTATATTAAAAAAACACTGTAAACAATTTTTTCGCAAACAAAATTAAAAAAACAAATTTGAAATACTATAAGATCTACCACAAGCGTTATTACAAACACGTATCATGACATTTCCTAATTCTTGTGGCTTAGTATTCCACGTTACACCTACGACATATATCCACTGTATTTAAACTAACTTAACATTCAGGAATTTGCGAATTTCACAGCTGCGCACTTTGTCACGAAATGTCACACCATGAACTCTTCACAAAATCCCACCTCTGCGGTTTGTACTTGGGAATTGGGATAGTATTATTTCATTCATTACCCAAGATTCATGACGACAGGTAAGGATCGGAACAAAGATCGATTTAAAAAGTGACTGCTTTGCGATGTTTAAAAGCTCCCGTTTTGTCATCACGAGCGATAAAGCTCACAGAGAACTGCGTTTGCTTTACCAATCCGTGTATCAGTCTTCTTGTTCCGCCGTCTTTCACTCGTGAATACTACCCCAAGGTACTTAAACTCCTCCGCACCTGCTGTAGTGTATTGCCGCTCACTTGCAGCATACCCCCCTTAATGGAGAGACATAATACCTCGGTATTTTAACGCTGATTTTCATTCCGGCTTGGTCGGACGCAGAAAGAAAATCGATCGAGTGCATGTTGAATTGACGGCCCTTTTGAGATGCTAGCAATATCAAATCGTCTGCAAAAGCAAATAATTGATACTACAGCTTCCAACAGCGTCACCCTCGTTGACTCTGCTGTGACTGTTTATCCAATTCATGCACACTACGAAGAGAAGTGGTGGCAGCACACTCCCTTGTCTGAGTCCAACACCCACGCTGAACGGTTGTTACGTAAAAAATTTTTTTCCATTTTTAAAATTTATTTTTGGAAAAATACTTTTTTCACAAAACATTTCCGGAAAAAAATTGTTTATAATGATTTGAAAAAACAAACTTTTGCATGGCGCAAACGGGCCATCCATACACGTGTTCTTGAAAGAAAGCCCCCTCGCACTCAGTATGAACAGTGGCAGCAAATGGTTGTTCGCCGGTTGTAAGCGTGAGTGCGTTATCGATTCAACGAATCATCGCGGTGGTCTCTTCTGACGAAGAACCAAACAAAAGTGAAAGGAAACGCACAGCGGTGATTTCATTGATTTTACAGTAGTCTAGACTCTAGACAAGAACCGAGCAGTATGAAAGATTGCGTTGATACATGTTAGAGTTGGTGGCGAACATCACATACTTCCGCAACCACTAGTAAAACGTTTTGGGAAGATTTTTTCCAACCTGGCTGTAAATGGTAGAAAACCGTGCGCAATCATAGGCAAACTTCGGTGGCCAAAAGCATGATCGACTTCTTTATTTTAAACGGATGATCTTCGCTTAAAACGTTTGTCATTACATATCCTTATCAATACATAAGGAGCCAATCGTTACATAACTTTCAGAACATCCATAAAATCGTCTGATTCGCGATAAATTCATCAAAATGCAATCTCCAGACTGTCACCGTTTTTCGGCGTTTGTGATATCATCATCTGGTTTCACTCGACCTCGCTGTGAGCAACCCTCAAATGTTCTGTGAACATCTCATTAGTATCCCAGCTGAACGCAAAACACTTTGACAGCAATGGCGACTGATGGAAAGAGCGACTTTGGCTTATTTCAGTCAGATGAATTATGCACAATTTACTGAGCTTCTGAAAGTCAACCTGAAGTTTGGCTAAAATCAGATGAAAATATTGACTAACTGCGGTGAAAATCGAGTAAAGTAATTAAGTTATTCAAAACAATGCAAAACAAATTGAGTTTTGCAAAAATCGTGACCAGGGGCCGATTCTATTCGAGTCACTCTCGATTCGAGTTGGCATGACACTCAGTTGTTGATCTCTGCTGCATCTGTAAACTTAGAGGCTTTGTTAAAAGACCAAATCGCATATTAACTTACGCCTATGACTATATGTGCGTGATGACAAACATTAGTGCACATTAGTTTGTCTGGCTGTAAACTAGGAACCCATCGGCCTCATCGGTACTACCTAATACTGATAAAAATTAAACAATTTCCTTGTTAGTGAATGTCTTCGGCGTATTCTTTGTCCATTAAAAATTGTAGCTGACTATACATACTTTTAAAAAATTGAATGGGTACTAAGGCTATCCAAAGCAATGAAATAATTTTTCTGAACGCATTACGGAATATTTTTGATTTTTGCAAAAAATCGCGTGAGCCTACTTTCGAAAATGGTTGTTCCACTTGTCAAATGCCTTCTCCAACCAGGTGCAGTACAATTCTTGTTGGATTGAATCCCCACCAACGACAGCTCAATCTCAAACTCAACAGAATTCAAAGTTAATCACGAAGAGGTCTGTTGTTTTCCAACGATAACAAAAAAACGGTTCAAAATTCTAAACCATGCTTTATTTCAAATTAAGCCGTCAGAAATATGCGAGTTGTGCGGTACGAATAGATGATGAACTAGATTAGGCTACACCACCGCATGCACTGTTTAGATACAGTTGTCTTCGCATGCGCAGCCGCAGACACTGTTGTCTGCACTCTTCCTCAGCAAACGAAAGTTAAAAAAGGAAGTTGTGTCACTTTTGGCAGGTTGTAGCTAGCTCTCAACTATAACATCGCTCCTTGAAGTGTCTTTTGCTTGAGATACGTTGACCAGATGTAATTTTTGGGACCAAACAATCCTTGCTGTCACAGCGATAGTTGAGCTGCTTGAATACGCTATCTTCACTTCTTGAACTCGTTCAAAAATTTAGCTGTTCGTTAAAAACATGAGATATTACGTTAGCTTTAAAGTATCTCGTTTAACTTTGCCATCCATTAAGCTAGAGCTGGTGTTGATTTTGAAGAAAAGAGGTTAGTGATCTTGCCAAAGCTTGTTTGTAGAATGAGAAATCTATTCCGAAATGATTTAGCACTGAAATCCCATGACTAATACAAATTGATTGGTGAGAACGCATAGTAAAAGATGAAGTACCAAAAAGACTTTGCATCATTTGTATTGCAACAAAATTTGTTTATGTTACCAATGTCAGTATTTTTGCAATAACGGCCAACTTAACGCGACAAACCCATGTTCTTAACGGCAGTGTCGGCTGCATCAAAGTAAATCACACTTTTGTTTTCGAGTTGGGACAAAGCTTAAAACAGGCACGGTTCCTGTATGAGCAGTTCCTACGCATGTGAAGTTAAAAAATAATAAAGACACAAAGGAATTACTTTCCCAGTGATCTTTTAACACATAGGTTTCTACTTCCTGGAAAACAGTTGTTTCAGTTTGCTGTCTGACAAAATATGCCTTAAGATACAGTACACCACGAACACAAACTATCTACACGAGCGACGAGAATTAGATCCTCAAAGCCATTCTTCTTATATTGACGTCAACTCGCCACTGGGGAGGATTTTTCCAACAATTGTGACAAATGCGACTGATCACTCATAAAAATATGTGATTTGTCAACATAACAGAAATCAACAAGTATCAATAAGGCTCATATCCGAACAACCTGTGGCGGAAAATCACGACCGAAAATTATAATACTTCGAAGATAGATAGAATGTATATACGGCCGATAGTGATCTATGAAATTCAGATGACGCACAAACTCTTAAATGGGTTTGATTGGCAAGATTGCTGGTGGTAAGCCGATTGGCACGTCGGTTCCGGTTATACACCAAACTCGAAAATCGAAACATTCCAATCAGTGCGTCGTCGCGGTTGTTAGATCACAGTGTATGTTGCGGCCTCTTGCCCTTCAATCTTCTCGCAAGTTTTCCTGAAGCGCAACCAAATTCGGCCTGAACCAGAGGAGCTCTTAATGCTATTATGTATTGCCGGCAAATATGTGAGCTGTGTATGCTTTCATACTTTCCAAATNGAACAACCTNTATGATACAGAATCTCCGACCTTCACTGTGCAGTTTACCAGCTTTGATTTTGCCAGAAACAAAACGTTTNCTTTGCCAAAAATGCTGCTTGTCGTTGACCATGACCTTTACATTCCTGCGTTAAGATGTCTTGAGAAGAAACATTTGTTTTGAGCTGTAGTTTCTTTATTGAAACTCATCCGTTTAAACCGCCAACCGGATACCGCATCAAAATGTAAAATCTAGCAAGCACAAGACAGCGGTAACCCTCTTGTTGATTTTCACAACAAAGACTTAACTTTCGATGGGCTAAGTAAGACAAAACTGGAGAATATTTAAGTAAAGTATCTAATGAACGCGCATCAAGCACAGACGTTCGGCTATTCAGGGCGAAAAACACTGTATCATGCTTCACCCATACATAACAAGGTTGCAACTAGGCATGGGAACTGATATCACTTTTGCAAATTTCTTCCTTACTAATCAGCAAAACTCCTGTTCATCACTTTCAGTTTTAACACAATATCAAAATATTTTACAGGATTCGTGACTTAACGGAAAATCTGTTGTTACCAGCTGAAGTTTCTGACGGTCTTCAGTTAGATTTTTAAATCATGCACACCATTTCCAAAGTCCATAGCATGTACAAGTTTTTCTACGCACACAATTCCAGACCAGCATAAGCCGTGAAATGATGTCAAGCAGGAAGAAAAACATTTCCCGAAAACACCTCAGTTCCCAACACTCATTTTGGCAGCCTTCTTATCCATCCACCTGTTTTTAAACGCTACCTCTGCCGGAAGGAACTGTTTTGCATTAGCTTTTGAATCAGGGCATTTAGTTCCACAAAGCATTTTAGGAGACCAGCTTTTATCTTCTACCTCAGTTTCAGTAAACGCTGTTTCAGCTACAAGTTTCCGATTTAAATGCTAGTGATGGCACAGCCATTATTGAGCCTTTTGTTAATTGCTTTTACGGTTAAAACTCGCTACACTGCCGTTTGAAAACGAATCTGGCAAAACATTTTGAAAATAAGCATTTTGAAAACTGCATGTCATAAACGTAATTGAAGGACCTGAAAGTGTCATGATCGGGTAAAATTATAATCACAACTACTCCAAGATTACCTGAACCATTGTGTAGATACACCCCATCAGGAAAAAATGAACGGAACTGCAGACAGTGTACTCCGAGCTTTGTTTTAGCATTGAATTGGGTACAACTTTTTAGTGATGACAGACATCATTACATAGCTTATTATTGCGGCTCTTTGATGTCATTCAGTGGTTTCGAAATTTAACATGTTGCTTGTAAGTGCTTGAAAAAACATTACGAGTGAAAAACCGAAAACTCGCAAAGCAGCTTGAAAGTTAAATGCTGATATCTTGGCGATGTCACGCAACTTCGCAAATACCGTTGCCATAAAGTTTACAGTACTAGCTGTTTGCCCACCTCAAGTACTACCTCTTTTAAGCCTGAAAGTGATCAATCGGACACCTTACCTGCCCCAACCAACCTTGCTCCGCTGTTGCGCCATTCAACAAGTTAAGGGCGGACAGGCTAAACATTCGTAGCGGGTGGTGTTTACTCGTTCGCCAACTAGTCCTGGCTTGACCCGTTTAAGATCGGTTCGACTGCGCATTAAATCTGTGGTTTTAACACCAAACAAACCTTTCCAGAGTTACAGATGTCACATAGGCAGTTACAACTGAAAGAAAGCGCTATTGCTTTTGAGCCAGGGCGACAAAGAGGTCTCGGTCCGTTTCAGGCCACAAGTTTTTATTTTGATCATGCTAAAGCAAACTCTGACAAATAACGGTTTTTGCATTTGTCTTGTTAGATATAATGAACTCAGACCGATACATTTTTATGTTGGTTGCTTGCTTTTTTTGGCCTTGACACGCCACACTACTACTGAAATGCACAACATGAAACTTCAAACTTACTCTAAAGTCTTTTTTAAGTTTTGGACACTGCAGCAAGTTGAGTATTTACTTGTTCTTCACCACTGTAATCTTTGATTAAAAGTGGACATCATCAGGTTTTTGCAATTAACAATAGCAAGGCAACAATTCGAAAAACCAAATAAGTCAACAACTTTATCGTAACTTCGAAAGAAAAATATTTTAACAAATGCATGCGTAAACTTTGTGTCAGTCGCAAAACTGTTACTACTAATTTGTGTATTTGAGCCCGAAGAAAAATTCATTCAAGTGGAAACTAATTAAACAAGGTAAAAACAAGAATCAAGTGTGTTATTTTAAAATCGAATGTGCTTCCTTTCATGGCAGGTTGCTAAAAGTCGGATTACCAGCGATACGTTGATTAATTATTGTCAACCAAATATTGTCAAATCTCTCTCAGGTGGGCCTACAGGTTAGCTAACGCGGTTCTGACGAGTTAAAAAGCATCATTTGCATTTTATAATGAAAGAAAATAATTTTGTTAAAATTTATTTGTATAACCTATAAGTCATTCTAACGAACAACAGTATTGTTCTGAAACAACATATACGTAGTTTGCTGAAACGTAACCATTTTTAATATTGTGCAAATACCTATCATGAGTTCTATACCAAGTGGTAGAAACCAGCCATTTTTCCTCTGGTATTTTTTTAAATTTCTGGTATGCTGTGCTGAACTCTAGGTCACTAAAGAAAAAGGCTCCTCTTACTCTCACTCAATGTGAGTCGCAGGCGCGGCACAGCATTTTTTCATTCCCTCGGTTAGCATCAATTGCAGGCTTTATTCGCTCATTTGAATTGTTGAAATGGCAAGTCAGATGAGACCAACGGCTACTCTTACCGGCAAACCGAATTAAAGACAGATTTAACAAGTTATGCAAATATAAACTGGTCTTCGAAGACTTCGGTGCTGATCACATTCATGTTTGCACATAAAACCGCTGATTCTTAACACTGCGTCCACTTGCATAAGTCATTCCCGCAATTGGAAAGCAAGACAAAGGTTTTTAAATTTACTTATTAAAGCGAACACAACATAGTAAATATCGCTTCATGATTTAATCATCTCCAACTAACTAACCGACCACGAAAAACAATGGCGTACACATTTTTCAGAGCAAGGTTGGAAATACGGGTCACTTTTTGTGCGAGCATCCTTTCGTGGATTGTTCATTGGTCAAATGTTGAAGAACCTGACCCGACGGCACCATGAAAGGTATAAACGGTGAAGAATCTCTGTGAAGTTACAGGTTACAGTGATTGCATGCAGTGAACGGCGAACTTTCGGAATGGTGACCCAAACTGCCCTTTCAGTCGTAATGTAAAGACCCATGCCTATTTATGAAGGCTCAATTTCGAATTTTTGCTATACAGTCATCTGTTACATAACTACTTTGTTGCGGCGGGGACGCTTGTGTACCTCTCTGACCCCTAGAGCTATGCTGGCGGAAGCTCAAGCTCCCACCAGGGCTTCCCATGCCAGACAGGTCAAAGGAAAGAGGTCTGACTGAAGTAGTCGTAGGTTGGCAGGTTCGGTAACCTGCCTATTAGATGGGAAATCCACGAAATTTCCTACGTCAGCTGGGCAGCAAGTGGTGGCAGGCTCAGTTAGGGCGCCCTCCATTCTGTTCCTTGGCTCCCGGTCTGCTGTGGCAGATTTCAGCTACTTCTGTGTTGAAATCACCAGGTACACTCCCGTGTTCCACTGTGGGGCTGCCTGCTCTCATCGTAGCCGTCATGCTGTGGCATTCCGCTGGATACGTTGTTGGTAGGCCCGCGGAGGACATTTGTCCCGGGCAAGCATCTGTCCTCTGCGTATTTGCCACCCGTTTGAAATATGAATAGTGAAAGAATTACGTAACAATGCTTAACAAGTTATTGTCAGACAACCAATGTTCCATAGTTGTTACAGCAGCCTATGTTTTAGCTCACGCAAAGTACGGAGAAAGTACGGAGAGTCTCGGGGATGAAAGTACAGAGCAACGTTGGACAGGTCGCTACATCCCCGAGACTCTCCGTACATCCCGCAGACTCCGTACTTTTATCCTCGACATCGGCACCCACCCTGCTGGAATGGCCCTGCCAAGAACAGCGTGGTCCGTTTTAACCGCCTCCGCACCAGTGTTGGGTGTTTCCGCTCCTGATTACACAAACGGGGGTATGGCCCCATCTGCGGCTTATGAGTGTGGCGCAGAAGAACAAACTGTCGACCATGTTGTCCTTCACTGTCCAATCCATCGACCTCCCCATGGGCTGCACGGTTTGAGGGTTCTTGATGCTGAGCTGCTCAGCACCTGCCACGAGATCTGGTGCGGCCAAGCAGTGGATTGTGACAACTCGCTCAAACGAAGAAGCGCACGCAGCCGGCAGAGGATGGTAGCTCTTACATACCGCACGCGGCCCGCAACAGTAAGTGTTGCGTTAAACTCACACAATTCGGCCGATACCCACAGTTTGCCGACTATTACATTATAGTCAGAATCTATCTGTT
>JGI24159J19872_10000697_pt1 | contig 32463 bp, 21 predicted proteins | sample Ectturendosymbi4_FD_19872 | JGI IMG/M metagenome (IMG submission 19872) | reverse complement strand
TTTCTAGTAAAGTTCAGGTACCGCCATTGTTGCGTCAGCGTCATAATACCAACCTACTAGAAATTCTAACTGGAACGCCGTACCGGCAATAATTCTTCTAGCGGTTCCGGCTTACTTTCACCTCTGGTGCTAACACCTAACATCTACTCTGTAATAGGTTATGACTAACCATTTTTGTGCTCTTGTGTTATACGATTGTGTTTGTTAAATGGACCACACGTCTGCGGCAAATCCATAAAAAATTAGTGTGACGTTTAACAAGGGCGTAAATATTGAACCTTTCCAAGGGCGCAGAGCTGTCTTGGGCCGGTCTGACCCGAGGTGACCGTCTCTTGAACGAATGCAAACAGACAACGAAAGGGGGGCATAGTTGTGTTTGGATATGACTGCTGCATAGCACACCAGAACTGCATCAGGGATTCAGGGATTTTTCAGAGAACAAGTCATATGCTGAGAAAGCATTTCGCAGTTGCAAATACATTCAGACATGAATAACACAACCATTTCATTCAGAAAATGAATACACGTTGATTGTTGCGTGGAGTTTCGCTTGCAAAATTTCATTATTTAATTTACCAGTGGTAGCAGGGGCGGATTGAGGTTGTTTGGGACCCCTGGCGTAGAGAGAGGTCCTTTCTATGTATATATAAAACTGTTGTTAACAGGTAAAAAATAAATGAACGACCTGAAGTATTTGTATTATTAAAACAAAATAAGCTTGAGCAAAATTCGATTCGTTAACTAATATGGACGTCACAATATGAACGAAACTCATTGATTTCAAGTCTCCATTTCTTGGTGGAGACTCGAAGCCATGTTGATAAATGTTCTCAAAACACCGGTGGAATGTTTTGGATATACACTGGCATCTCGTCGACGATCAGCCCTCTATCGCGACCACTTTAATGTGGTCTTCCCTATGTTAATGCATTGCCTTTTGTTTCACTAACGTGGCCATCTCGGTATCCGGACCGCGGCCACAGTTCAATACTTTCGACTTGGATTAAAGCACCTTATTCCTCTTAAAGATAGTTAATTTACTGTATATAACTTGCTGTACTAATTATATACATAGCCTACTCCACTTACATTAATAAGTACACTCTGAACATATACAAATGAAACGAACACCTCTCCTCGTAATGTCCCGCGTCTCGCTATTCTGTTGCCGAAGTGTGAACCCGTTTTAGAAGAGCTCCTATTTTTGTTGCTCCGTCTCACTAGACTCAGTACGTTTCTTCTGGCGGCCAACAGGAAGGCTAGCTGGAACAAAGCGAGAATTAGCGAGAAACGCCGTGCTTGCCTCTGGACTGTCTGGATTTAAAACCACATAGACGGGCAAGTAGCCTCTCCTGAAACATAACCATTACAAACGATGATAAAGGAGGAAATCTATAGTAGCCAACACAACCGCGATTCATCGTTCAGTGATGTAGGGTGAAGATTTCCAAGTTTAATCGCGAAAGTAATCGTCGATTACGATTAAATTGGCAACGTAGTCGATTACGATTACGATTACATTTCATTTAAGGTCAGTTCAATCCGTTGCGATTACAATTACTCAAAAGACTGTAATCGATTGTAATGGATTACGATTGACGATTACGATTAACCCATGTCTATGAACTAGTACTAGACGATGTTTTCGAGGCGGCAACACGGTCCCGCATGAAAATACATATATCTGAAAAACAAACCTACACACAACACTAGAAATCACGGAAATTTAATGAAGAGAACATCCAAACTAAAAGAAAGAGTTATAAATTCCAAGAAAAGATCCCACTGCCACTTGTTATTGAGAATAATGTAGGAAAAATTTTAATTTATGTTGAAGATGTTTTGAAGATTTGAGGTAATTGTAGAACCAAAGTCGGTATCACAAAAGATAGATTTTGATGGGGCTTTACACATAAGAGGGGCATACTTTCACGCTTTTAAGACAAACGACCAAATAGGTCACACCTGCGTGGGGCTACAAAAACTAGTTTTTGTTCACTAAATTCGTTTCTGGTGCCGTGCACTGAGTTCATTATGACATCCGAGTGTGAAAACACAAATAACTTTTTAGTTGATAAGTAAAACAACTCACAATCATTTTGCCCACCCCCCGAAAATTTGAGCTGGCTTGCAGCTCTGCCACTGCATGGCGTGGAGAATCTTTTGACTTTCACATCTAGCTTTAATTGTCCTTTCATTGTAGAATTGGCAACGACTTTCGAGTTTTGGCACAAACTTGTAAGTGTTGCTTAAAGCACGTCAACAAATCTGATAAAAATGCAAAAATGCTGGGACGGGCATAAATAAAGAGCCAAGGCGTCACCCAGCCAGATAAATCTAGTGGGAATCTGTCCAGCATGTGGCGCAAAAGATTTCCAGCGTGGCCAGGCCACGGCATTGCTATGAATGTCGTGCGAAACGATGAAAGCGTAGCTGTCATGCTCGAGTTGTGACAGCGAACAACGTGATCGCAGTTACGCGGACGGTAGGCTCTCGCCACTGGGCGTGTGTTGAAAATGTTTCGTTCTGGCGGATAAAGATTCAAGATTGACCTACCGTCCCTTAAACTGTTTATATTTCCACGACTTTGATGGTGAAATGTCAAAATTACAGTTGGAGGTATGTGGAGGGACTCAGAAGACGGTAGTTGCCTTGAAATGAATTGGTCTTGTTCAGCCAGAATCAGATGTGGAAATAGTAAATACGACACGCAGATTGTGCCCCTAGAACTGAACTTTAAGTTGCTTGCTGATTTTAAGTGTATGCATTATTTTACAAGTCATTCTGAGAGTTACTCCGAAGACCTAGGAACAGGTTACAAAATGATATTTGTAAGCAGTGGTCAGAATTCGTGAGTAGTGAATATCAAAACAAAACTGACCCTGGTTGCGTTCCCTTTGGTTTACATTCTTTGCAAACACTACTCACAACTAAGGCATATTTTTAGGATGGAGCTCAGCATAATGGGGGAAGGTAGTAAACGTACCGAATCTTTAAATGGAATTTAAAATATCTTTGAATGAAAAAACATCGAATCTTTAAATGAAATTAAAAATAGCAACAGCACGTTTGTAACTGAGTGAAAAATAATGAACCTGAAGATAAGATATGGCCACGTGACCAGAATGTCCTGAGAAAGTGTGAGGAGGTGAATCGTGTTGGGTAGTGGATACACTTATGGCAAAGCGACCTGAGCCCACCGAAGAACCATGTGGAGTCAACTCATCTGCGCACTGACTTCGTCGTGCCTTGGTGTTTAGCCGCCACAAGCGTCAAGGTTGCTGAAATCCTAGAGTTGTTTCGAGATCTCCGTCCTACGGTTGCTGCCCACACCCCTTCCGAGAGGAAATACGGGTTTGCAAATGAATAAACGTAAGATATGTTTTTGTTCAGGATTGTTAAAGAACTTCGACTAAGTGAATCAGTATTGATTGTTCTGTTGTAAAACTTGACGCAGTTTCCGTCCAGTTTCAGACATACTGTAGCCTAGACATTATGATGAAAGTGAATGGTAGGCGTAGTGTAATTGATGCACTGCTGTTGTTGGCTATATAGATTACAGTATAATGGCAATAAAATGCCGTTAGTGTTATTTTAGAAGAAGGCGGTTTTCCCTGATCAGATGTGTTGCACTTTCTAGGCTGCAGCTACTAGCTTGTCCGATCATTTAAAAAATATTAATCAATGTATGTATAGCATTCAAAGTGTTTAAACACTTAAATGTGGTTTCTGCACTCATTTCATTAATGTTCAAAAACTTTTTTATTAATGGGATTAGATGCAGCTGTATGCTTATTACCTCAAAGAACATCTTGTAACCTTTGTTGCATCTTTTTCTAATTGCTATTGCTACTCTGCGTGTGGTCTTAGCTCATGTGCTTGTAGGTGTACAGTAATAGTTTGCAAATTGGTGTTCTCTATTTTGGTCACATCTTGATTGATAGTTCCTTGCTGAAGACTGTTTTGAAAAAATGTTATTGTTATCTGAATGATTCATTGTCAAACATATCTAAAAATATAGAACCAAAATTTAGTGTTCTGGCTTGCTCCAATTATATAAGCTGTAGCTAAGTTAAGTTAACAACATTTTTATAAATTTTCACTGAAGCTGAAGTCTGTGAAGCTGAGTAAAAGCTTTGCTGGTTGCATTTTTTACCCACTATCCAAGGCACATAGTTTGAAATTGCTAATGGCCTTGTAAAAATTGTGTTTTTGCTGTCTTATACATTGAATAGAGTCGCAAAGGAGTATTAGAAATTGTAAAAAAATATATGAAAGCTTTTAAGGTAATTGCATTATAGTTCATTGTGGAAAACTTTCAAGTTATACTGTATTATGTATTGTCTCTTTCCTGAAATTAGCCAACAACGTAGTTACCAGTGTATCCAAAAACAATTCTTTCTCTTGACAATGAGTTCTTAGTACATTTCCATTGCAAGCACAATATCTGTTTTTGCTGCAGGTGATATGTTAATCATTTAGTGTTTGGGTCAAACACATGGTCCATATCAAAGCGGCAGTCATAAGAACACAAAGGTACAAAAATATATAGGCACAATGCATTGCAGGGTAGATATTAGTTGATACATGCATTCAATACTGATGAGGAACAAACACCAAACCAAACTGCCAATGATATCTAAATGCTTTGACATCATCATATATAAGCATTAGATAGTGGAGAAATTTTACAATTGGAGATTTGTGAACGGCATCAGACAGATTAAAGTAAGCAAACAAGAAAGTTGGATAAAAATGCACATGTTGGACAAAAGCATACAAATTGCTTGTAAGCAGCACATCAATGCCCTAATGAAATATTTAACTTGATGTGGGTGAACACTTGANGTTCCTAGGGAATGGTGGTGTAATGCAAAATTCGATAGCCATTGTAGGCAAAGCAGATGTGCTTAATCTTAGACTGTGCATACCGTGTTTACCAATAATAAGAGATAGCGAGATTTTTCAGGATTATTTTAATATAAACCCTACCCTTAAAATAAGTCCAAGTTGACTGGTGAAAATTTTGCAGGAAATTGAGTTAAGCGGAAACTTCACTGGAATTTTGGAAACCAATGACCTGCAAGACATTGCAGAGGATGATGATATGATTGTTTTTGAAAAAATTTGTTAATGAGTTTCTGAATAAAAAACATGTTAATGATAAGTAAATGCAGGTAGTTTTTCACAATTTGTTTATTTAGAAACCTCAGTTTTTGGTTTGTAACTTCATTTTTTGATATATCAAAATAAGATTTCCCCTCAGTACATGCACCACCAAAGCATGATACTTGCACCACAATGGACAGGCATTCATTGATATGCAATATAGAGTGTGTATTTGCTGGTATATGTACATGATGACTGCTCTATATGTGTTTTTGAGTTATTCAGACTTTCCTATTTATTTGATATGGAGTTAATTCAGCTATGGAAAAGAATTTCAATGATTTTTTTGCTTTTTGCAATAAGAAGTTTTAGTTGCTTTTACCTTGAGTTGTTTCGCTGATTACACGATAGCTTTGAATTGACTATTGTATCTTTAAATTGTCAACCCCAAAGCCATTGTAACAACTTGATTTTTGTGTTTATTGTAGTATTTTCATATTCACATTCTGTAATGATTTTTTCAAGACAGCTGGCTTTTTTTCAAGTTGTTGGATTTTTTAATTGTTACAGTTTTCTATCACAGGCAGTCTGGTAATTTGTACCACAAGCTGCTCTGAATGTTTGGATTGGAATGAAATTGTTTCTTAAAAGTGAATGCATGTTGGATGTTGTTCTTAGTTGTCTACGAGTGTGTTGAGGCCATGCATCTTCCTCTATTTTGGAGCAGCCTCAGAGGTTTTGTGTTTACATTAAGTGATCTGGATAATAGTTTTGAAGATTGGTTGTTAAAATTTGGGACCCACTTTCCAAAGCTTGGTTACAGTAAAAACTGAATTTGCTTAGACAAAGTTTGTCTACCTGCATGGCATATATGCCACATGTGTCTGTATGTTTGGTGCCTTCTCTGTCAAAGCAAACCAAATCATGCTCAGTGGTATTTGTTACTTGTTATTTGCAATGTGTTGAGGTAGTGCTGTAAACTGAAAATGTCAAGTGTCTGTCAGCTTGTGAAAAGAGTTAAGAACTCTTCTTAAGAGTGATTGTTAATTAAAACAGGATGTTTCAAATTTTTTAGAAGTGGTCAGTGTGAGAATTTTGTGTCAGCTCAGTTCGTTTTTATAAATATTATTTGCAGTGGTGAAGGTGACTGCATGTTGTGCAAATAGAAATGATCCACTGTGCTTGCGGTTGTATCTTTGTTTTTTAATCTTAAGTTACTTTTTGAAAATGTGTCAAAATGCATCCAAGAAAAAACTCTTTAATTTTAATTGTTTTTATATCACTGATGCGTGTCTCCTATTAGCACCAGCGCAGGTGCATCTGCTAAAATCTATTGATGACTGCTGTTTATGTAGAAGGTGTTGCAGTTCACTTTGTTTAACTGCCATGTTCCTCACATTCCTAGTAAGTTTGCAGAAATCTTCAAGTAACTATTCTCCACACAGCGACGGGTTTGAATCCATCAGCCAGTTTTTAAAAATAGGGAATCGATTTTTCGTAACAATATGCATCTCAGTACTGAAGCAGATTTCAGTTGGAGCAAGCACTTCCACCGGTATTTTTAGCCACAAGGTGCCTGTTTACATATTATGCCCCATGAATGCTTTTTTCTTACTGAATGTCAAAAACATTGACCTTTTTGTGCATTCATTTAAATCAGGGTTGGGGAATCTATTTAATATCACGGGCTGCATGAATGGTGGATTATTGCTGACGGGACGCAAAAATAATGGATTTAATCCAAAAATTCAACTTAATATCTAACTATGAGGGATAATGGATCCTCTTGATGCACTATCTAAGTATCTGCTTGTCATGGAGCTTCGTTTTGACCTGGTTTTATGTTCTAAATTAGGTAGCGAAAATTCTGATGCAGGTCATATAAAATGACCACGCGGACCGCATTTGGCCTGTGGGCCGTTGGTTCCCCACCCCTGGTTTAAGTCCATTTCGGGCGTAAGATGCCAGGCATCCGCAAGTAGTAAAAATCACTACGGTTTACTTTGATGATTGCTATCTTTGACGTGATGACATGCAAGTGGCTTACAGGAACTCTTCAGACGCGGTCAAATTCACCATAACTTTTGGCTGAAAAAGTTTTACCTATTTTCTCACTTGCACAATCGTTGGAAAGCAGCGCAATGTCACGTGCTGCACCGTCGAGATTTACGATGTTGCATTTATGCCAGGGCCATAAGGGTTTGCTAGGCGCTTTGCGGACAACAGTATCGACATGCTTGCATTCTGTTGAATGGGAAATGAAGCTACCTGACGCTGGCGGAAAAAGAAAGAGTAACCCTGTGCGCTGCTTTGCTATGAGTCATGTCGTCGTTTGTTGGGATGCGATCGGCCACGTCCGAATTGGATTTGAGTCGCAGCTTTAACGGCGACACGTCGCAACGCGTGAAAAGAGAGAAATCCGGTTCTTCTCTGAGAAACATTTCAATGTTCTCGAAGCATGATAAACCAATAGACGACGAATGCAGGTATGCCAGTGCCACTGTTCTTTCTATTTTTCGGATCAACCGTTGTAATTGTCAGGGTCTTGCATTTCTTACGTGATGATTTGTTTTGCAAGCTGAGTGGATGATCAGGCCTGGTATGTAGTTTCCGCACTGTTTTTTTGAAATTTGCAGAAGTTCAATTTCTGTCTGTTTTGTTGCAACAATTTTCTGCCATGGACATTGCGTCGATCTGTTTGTAGTTGTTTACTTTTGAATCTAAAGGCGATTAAATGTCGCTTGATGTTTGCTAAGAAGTTAAGAGCTCAAACGTTCGACAGGACCTGTACTCTTTTGAAGTTTTCGCTATCAGGTAAGGTAAAAGCGTTTGCCGATACATCCGCTTACCGTGCAAACGTGTCTCGTCGTATTGTGAATGCATGCAAAGCGGCGAGTGATCATCACTAGTGTGTTTGTACAGGTGCCTCGTAAATATTAGTTGGCAAACAAGCCTTTGTTGGTGTCTGTGAGACTTGAACTTTACTGTCGTCAATGGCCAATGCCAGTCGTTATAAAGAATCGTGTTCTTATCCGTTTGATCAAATTCGATAAGCAGCATGACTTGGCCAAGTGTATATGTCCCTTGGTGTGACGTTTGCAATACTGCATGCGAAATTGTGTCAGTGCAGCATCTCACGATGTCACGTTTCAGGTTGTTGTATTGTTCGGATTAAAAGAAAAAAGTCTATTTAAATGCGTTAAGCCGCAAATTGCCTCTGAACAAGCAGTTCGCCACACTATGACGGTTACTTGCTGCCTTATTTGTCAGGGGCGCAACTGCAAACGATCCTGTCTGGGAATCGAGACATCGACTGCTAGCGAGCGGCAACGGAAGCAATAACCGATCCTTGCGATCATTACACATCGACTCCCTTCCGCAATCTTCGGATTATCGCACGCTGCTTTTGATGAGACGACCCATGTCGAAAGTTCCCCGGTTCGTTGTTACATTCGCTGTAGTCAGTGGCCCGGAAGGGGGGGAGCGTCAAAACCAACCCTCGCAAAACCATTTGGGAACATTACTGCATGCGATTGCAGAGAAAAAGTGCAGGATGTGGAATACGCGATTGTGTTCACCTGATTTTTGGCTCATGCCGTCAACTCTTCAGTGCCTTACGCGTTCTACTTCTCTGTACAAAGGTCTGAAAAGTTGCTCAGCCAGCTGGCGTCGTCATGTCGCAACTTTTTTAATGTGGCATTGCTCTTGTTTGTAAACGAATAACGACCCTCTCTGATTGTTTTATGGCTATACGACCTTGAACAGTCATTTTCACTTCTTTGCGAAGTTGTTGGTCAGTTGGCACTAAGTGCAATTGATGACGTCTTCTGAACGGACTGTACATGGGATGCGTTGAACTAAGCCATATTTCGTCGGTTTTTATCAGTGCTGTAGAAACTGAGAGAAAAAATAGCAGAAAGCTGGGTTGTTGATTTGTAACGCAATTGCTGACAGGCTGCCGTTGTGTTGCTGACGCTTTCGGCGATTGGATTAAGGTCAGGTTAACATGAAATGACATATTTTCTGTAGAAAATGCACACAGTAAGGCTTGTTGTGTGATAACGTTTACACGCAATGCGTTGTACTCAGTGGAAGGTTAAAAATGCGATCTGTGAATGTTTAAATGAATAAAATTGCGTTGAACACGAGGTCACAGCGCCTGCACACCGAGAACCTTGACACGTGAGATGGCACCAAGAACCTGTCTCGACGTGTTTATTTTCAGTTCATTTTAGCGAAAGTTTCTCGTGGCCTTTCACTTTTCGGAAATGTCGTCGTCGCGGCTGGTTTGGCAGATACAAGGCTGCGGCCCCAGCGACAAACTGGCGATCCTCTGGCATCGCTGCGCACCCAGTAAAACGTGTCCTACGTGGGGTTAGTTTTGGTGGACTATAGCTCGATACAAACACACCGCCTTCATCGCCAGCACGCAAGACCATAAGCAGTTGGTAATCGCTGTCTGCGCTTGTGGGAGTTTTGTCTGTTTGACCGCAACGTTGGTTTGAAAGTGAACACGCCGTTGCTCAGCAAAGTACCTGTTTACGCTCGGGCTCTGCGCACAGCAGCTTCGCTTTCCCCCTTCTTTTCCCGAGCGATCGCCGAAACTGGTCCGATGTCTTGTTCTGAGCGTGTGACTACTCGCAGGCGCTATTCCGAGTACGACTCGTGCGAGTCCGATGACGACGACAGCGACGATGAGGAAAGCGCGGACGGGTCCGAGTACAACTCAATCGTCACCGGACACAGCGACACGAAGAGTCAGGTGTCGCGCGCTTCCAACGCATCCAACAACAGCAGCTCGCTCGGGTCGCGCGGTAGTTTCGCCGACGACTCGGTTATTGGCGTAAGTTGTCAACAGCGTTGCGGGGTCGAAGGTAAAATGTCGGACTCTAACTCCGACCTATCCAAAATTTCCGACTCCGTAACATAAAGGGTATGAAATTTGGCTGTTAAATGAATTTAAATCGTGGTGGTCAATAGGAAATCTCTGTTTCAACAAAAGTGAAAGGAAACTGTACCATTTCAACAGGAATTCCCAAATTAGGAGCGTGATGTAAAAAATGATCTAATTGGACATCCGGAGTCGAAGTCGGACAAAAAAATCAGACTCCGACTCCCAGTTGTTGTTAAGAATCCGACTCCATCCAAAAACCTCTCAGTCCTTACCACTCCGGTTCCAACGCTGGGTGTCAAAAACCCTTGCGACTGAAGACCATCTTTTTTGTTGTTGTTCTTAGTTTTTTAATATTTTTTTGTAAATTTATGTTTTCAAAAATAAATATTTTTTTGTTATTTTTTGATATTTTTTTCACCCGAGCATTTTTGGTTTTCTTTCAGTTTCGCGACGGAGACGACCCGTCGCTTCCCGCAGATTGGACTTCTCACGACACTCGGGCCGTTCTGAAAATCTCGGTCACTGAACAAAAACTGACGGTGAGTATTTCGTAACGCGTACTTTGCTTCTACGGTTCTGAAAAGGATTTTGACACTAGCTTCAGTCAATCTGTATTTGTTTTCGACCCAGCATATACTTCGTTAAGATCAATCTGCTCCTTGACTGTGCTTCAACATCAAATTTACGCCGAACACCGCATTAGGAAAATTTGTAGTCGTATTAGTTTTTGGTACTTTTTAATGCATCCAGATATTTTGCTGGCATTTACGTTCTGTGAAAGCAACAGCAACGAAAACCGTGAACTCTTGTGTTTTCGGCCCAAAGCAACAGCGCTCAAGGCTCGCCTGTTCCCCTGCCAAGACCCACACCGCTTTGAGTGGCACTGTGGCATCGTGTTGTAAAATAAACAGCTCTATTGACGGCGGCTTCGATTACACTGTCGATTAAAAACGTTCTTTCATTGACTTAAATTCTCTCTTTTGTATTGGTGTGCGTGTGTGCGCGCCATCATCGAGTGAAATCATCAAAAGGTGCGAGTGAAATCCATTATCACTTTCTCATACGGGTTCTCGTGACGAAAGTCAGTCGTAGATTTGCATGCTATGCGCGCGGTGAAGCGTGTCGGCAGACAAAGGCTTGATTCTGGGAATTCTTAAAACTGCTGCCCGGTTAAGCATTGTTTGTAGCTTGATGCGGCTGTCCGTTATGCATGGGCGTCGGAAGGGCTTTTCCAGGGGTGTAAATAGTCAATTTTTCCATGGGGGGCAACGGTGGTGTGAAATTTTATTTTAACAACTCTGAAAACAGAAGAAAAGCAGAAGAAAAGAAAAGCGATCAACAAGAAGTGGTCAAATATCAAGCCAATGGCAATGCATAATGTAATTAAAACCATAGGTGTAGGAGCAGGCATATTTTTGCGGGTGCGAAGGATTTTCCCCCGAATTTTCCCAAACTTGCCTGAAAAGTTTTTTTGCGACTTTGCCTGCATATTTTCTGCCACAAGGAGACCTTTTTGGTATGACCTCCAAAAAAGGGCCTTCATGTGTTTTTCTGCAAACGTTGGGCGTCATTTTTTGAAATCAAGCAACCTTGGGCGCCATTTGTCCAGGGATTTTCCCCGGATATTCGACAAATCAAGACTTTTGGGGATGTGCTTGCAACCCCGCTTCCTACACCACTGATTGAAACGCAGTATGACCAACGAAAGCAGCACGTAAATGGATATAAAGGCTACTTACTCGTCAACTCTTAACGTTGCTCATTGTCAATATAACGAATTTCTGCTTCCCTACGCAATCCTGGCTTCAGTTAGTTGTCGTTGTGACCAAACAATGGATATTGTCCTCTTTCACCAGAAGGACAGCATAAGGTGCAGCCGACGACAGTTGAGTAGGACTTTTATTACAGCACCGCTGTGACGGCGCCGCGACAAATTACCGTTTGTGAAGCGTTTTACGAAGTGTGTCGCTTTCAGAGTGGACAAGCAGCTCGTTGTTCTTCAGTACAAAAGCTTGTTTTCGAGAAGCACCTGTCCAGGCGCACATTACTTCATCGCCAACCGTACCGCTGCGAGAACCACCGTTGTAATGCATCGCACTGTGCGAGCAAACGACGACTTTGGGCTGCAGACGCTTTGCAAAGCTCGCCAAGTTCAATTTCAACATCAGGCTTGTCCTGATGTTCTAACTCGGTGATCGGCAAACTTTCGTTGACTGCCCACACCACCCTTTCAGTCGTAATTGAAGACCCATCATGCTTGTTTTTGAAGGCCCAATTTCGAACTTGAGTTGTATTCAGTTACCGGTTACATAGCAATGCTATGTAAATATCATAAACCGTATCATGGCAACNGGTGCTTTGGTAACGTCAAACAATCAATGTTCCATAGTTATTATAGATGTCTATGTTTTAACCCCCGCAATCGGCGTAGGACTGTAACCTTTGCATACCATGCGACCCACAACAGAAAGTGTTGCGCGGCTCAATAAAATGTTCTAAGCGTCCCACAGTCGGACCGAGGCCCACAGTTTGCGACCACGATTCTAACTTGTGTACTCAGTGAGCAGTGTTTCCCATGTTGTTATCGTTCACTGCTTCCTTCTCGTGCAGAAGTGTCTTCGGCTGGACGTAGCGGAGAGTGTGTGGACAGCGAAGCAAAGAATTATACAAAGCTTGGCGAAGGTGAGATTTTGCGGAACATTTCTTTGATGCGAGTTGTTTACATTCGTGGGTTACTGATCGTCACTGCGCTGAAAAATAAAAGTAGTAATGACTTGTCGTGTCCAGCGCATGCATTTCACTTTACTGGGCAGGAAAAAGCGTGGAGCGTGCTTCGCAAGTTTTCGTGATTTGTTTGTTGTCGCGAGGATGGATTGTCAGCCCAGACAATGTTTTCGCAACTTTGTTGCACTGTAGAGCAGGGGTCTCCAAACTTTTTTTGCCACGTAAACGGTTACAAAAAAGGTGAGGGCCGGTCATCTTACGTAATATGATTGTTTCGGGATATGTCAGATTCTACCAAATCAAAAAACTTTCCATATGTATAATATCTTTTTGTTACTCACAANTGACTATGCGTTCGGATGAAATGGTCTCGCGATCCGGATGAAGTGGCTTCGCGGACCGGATTTGGCTCGCGGGCNGTAGTTGGGAGACCCCTGTAATGTAGAGAATTGCATTTTGTTCGAAATTGTCAGACTTTACTCACTGACGCGTCCTCACTTGGTCGTTTGACCCTTGGCGATCTGACTAGCTTACCACCCCCCTGTTTGATCAACAGAAACTTTCCGACCCCCTCAACTACGGACTGTACTGCAAGAAGCTGGGGCGTTTTCTCCTCGATCACAAACCCATGTCGGAGTACGTCGAAGCCGGATCGGTAGCGGCGTTCGAGGTGCGGCGATTGCGTTCTAGTTGCTTTGTGTCGTTGAGCGCACGGTAGCCGCGTTTGACGACACTTCCGTTGCGTGTGACGACTTTTCCGCCATTTGTGATACGCTACCACAGCCCATGACGTATGTGCTGGATGCCGTTTGCTCTCGTTTTACAATAATATATCGACACGCTCGATTGTTTAAATCGAAAAATCGTTTTTGGAAGTAATGCGGAAGCGTTTGCCAATAATATCTTTCGCCATCCCGCTGGACTTCAACCTCATCCCTTCGATTCACCAGGCAACAAAATTCTGCGTCGCGAACTCCCTTTCATAGCCTGTCTCAGTGGTTCGTTTTCTGTCCAACTCCTTGTTTTCCTGCACGTTTCACCTCATCGGCCGACCTTTCAAACTGCGCACCAGTTACTTTCTAGTTTGAGTTATTTCATAGCCCCGGTTGCGAAATCCTTGGTCTCAGGTTTTAGCAACGTTGCGGTCTAAACACCTCCGCCTGACGAATCTTGCCCTTCAGGGCATAAGGCTGGTTATTGGTTGATCAAGTTTTCGGCGAAGTCTTGCTCCTCGAAATGCCGCGTACGGCATCAGTTTCGCTGATTGTGATGTTAGAAACGAAACGTTGCACGCAGTGTTCCCTCTAAGAAAGTTGTGCACTGAGCGAATACTTGTTTCAGTGCGCATGCAACTGCGCCATCGTGTAGACACACAAACTAGAGAAGTCTTTTAAGCGGTAAAATGACGATGCGATATGATATATGCGATATTAAATTTGGAATGTTGCAAGTGCGCGAGAATGAGATTTCACTGCGTCAAGGGCCTGGTGGTGCTGCGCATTTGCGCTGTAGTGCACCTTTGGCGGAACACTGGCTGCACCCCTGTATATATTTATATTATCTCGTTCATGTGTATAAATTCCGTCTCACTAAGATGGCGCGTGTTTGACCCGCAGGTTAGTGGTTGATTTGCAGACGGTGTCACAGTATATCAGACCATTGATCAGACTTGGGCATCGTCAGAGTGGTTTATCAAGATCAGAACCGGATTAAATGTTGCGAATTAATTTAGCTCGAAAGTCAACGACTAATGCACCATCTATCCGTTAAATCCTTCGGTTTCTCTATGAAAACGGAGTCAATAAAACGCGCACATGACAGAAAGTTCATCTCTCTGTTAGAAAGTTTAGAGATCAACCCCAACGTAGAGTCCTGGCGTTCACTCACATATACCCTGTAGAACGATTTCCTGAAACTGCGTTTTTGAAACCCTGAACGGCGCCACTTGATAGGTATTCTTTGGAAATTCGTAATTTGTAGGTACAGTGTTCTGCTCCGTCAAAACCCTGTATCGCAAAGTCGGTTAAGGCGATCGTGTGTGGCTAATTGCTTTGCGAAATCTCATCCCTAATCGGTTTACTGAATGGTCACGTTTAAAACGCTGGTGTCCAAGATGAGCTTTCGCTGTCTCGCTTCGTGCTCATCAGGATCAATCGGATTGCATCACGCTGCGCCGACGACAGCTTAGCGCGATGTGCCTTCGTAACCGAATCGCTTTTGTGTCAAGAGCGCGGCAGTGCTGCNGCCGTGGCTTTTNTCTCTACCGTGCCGCTCTTCTTCCCTGGGCCTTCGGTAATAACAAACTGCTCAAACAAAGGCGACCGCAGCGAGTTAAGCAAGCAATCAGCGTTGTGAGTGTCTGCTTACTTGCCCCCGGCGTCAGGCAGCTTGTGCTTAACACACCAGCTACGTGTCGCGCCAGGATGCTGGCCTAGTCCAGCGGTGCGGAGGTAGCGACGCCAAGTTTAGTGGAAGAGTTGCCGACCCGAAAACAGCAGCTTGCGTTAATGTGGGATACGAAGCTTTCACGAAGGTCAAGGACTGTTCATTTAAGCTTATTTCACCGTGTCAGGGTTGATTTCCGCCTTAGGCGTTGTCTTATCGTCAAGAAACATGCTCGAAATAGGCAAATTTTGCTGCCTTTGGCCTACAGTGGAAAGCGACAAGCGAGCGTCATGCATTTTTCAAACTCGCCAGACCACACCTGACCTAGTAATGAGAGAATTGCGAGATGCCGACAACAATGCGTTTCTAACAGCAGCAACTTCGAAATATCGCCGTAAATCATCCGACCGGCTTCCGAGAGCGAACCGTCTTTCACGCCACCGCCGGGCGCCTTACAACAACGGCACGAGCAAGCCAAGTTTATAAGCTTTATTTTGAAAGCCACAGACCGATGCTTTCGCCACACCTGCGCTTCCCCTTTTGACCCGGGCGAGCGTTATCGGCATCACGCTTGACTGCGTTCGATGTCGACGTCAGCCGCGGACCAGCAGACCGATTGTTCCAGCGGTTCTTTGTCAGACGGCGCACAACGCATTCCTCTTCTCGGGCGGGGATTGCAACCGACAAAATCCCGACCGGCCTTGTTTTGCGCGCTGNACATGATAACACGGTGTCGTNCTTAACCGCGAGGGATNATTTTCAAGGCTTCTTACAGAAACGCGGTNGCGAGCGCTCGGAATCATGGCAATGTCATTTAAATTGTATGATCAGTGACNGGCCGTAGGTCGAATGCGCCACGACACATTCTAACCGACAGACTCTCGCAACAGCTGTCTCCTGACTGTTTGAGCATTACCTTCTATCGCTGCATTTTTCATTCATTGCCACCACTGACAAGCAGTATGGCTTCAAATGCCCTTAGGTACAATGCGCTTAATCGGTTTACACAGAACTTATCTATTTACTGATGACGTCATTATCATGTCAACATTTCTGGTTTATTTGCATTTTTGTAATAAACTGAATAACCGCAATGGGCCTATGTGCATAGTAAGACTGCTGGTTAGTTGGTATATACTACAGCAGAAGTTTCCAACCTGGGGAACATTTGCCTATCTGAAGGGGTGCATTTATTGTACAGCCGCAACAAATTAACTTTGCAACAAAAATGGAGTCTGCTTTTTTCTGTGGATTGTTGTTATTTTCTCAGCCTTTTTGTCACAAGAAATTTTAGGGGTACATGCTCATATGTCGGAATGCTGAAGGGGTACTTGGTCAGAGAAAGGTTGGGAACCGCTGTACTACAGGAATCAGACCATGCAAGTGAAGTGGGGTACTTTCGTTTCAGACGCCTTCACTGTAAATAACGGAGTAACATTAAGGATAAGTCCATATCTATTCACTGAGTACCTTGATGAACTTTCAGTCCGGTTGGGCACAGCCAGAACGGGATGCACTGTGGGAATACGGTTGTGAATGAACTACTGTTTGGTGATGATTTATGTGTATTGACCCCCAGCCTCAGCGGTCTTCAACGCCGTTTGCCATTTAAATATTTGCTTTTATGATGCTCCTGAACATAAAATGTTTTTTAACTGTAACAAGACAGTCAGTGTAGTTCTTTCCCCGCGTGCCACGTCAGCTGTTTTCTTCCCGAATAGCTTAGTGTTAAATTCGCTGAGCAAGTCAAATATGTTGATGTTTTACTCCATGCATCATTGAAACATGACGGTGACACTCACAGTCAGATGGAATCACTTCATTGTGCAACAAACAAGCTCAGCGTCAACTTTACCCAGTGCTCTACTGCACGTAAAACACGATGTTTCGTGCATATTGTATGGCAATGTATGCCTGCCAGTTGTGGTGCAAGTTTCCAAAGTTTTATTAATCTCCGCCCTTTGCATGAAATCCCCATTCCGCAGGAATATAAATGTTCGCTCACCTCAACTTAGTTATTCCCGACATTTGATGCCGTGATTAGAATCATTGTTTCTGTCCTGTCCAACAGAAGCGTTTAACAAAGGCGTTTTCTAAATCAACGCACCTTTATTAAACAATGCCAATCTTCATCCAGCTCTTTTAGGGGCCCACTTCAAATTGCCCGATGCTTTTACAAACCTCCAATTTTCTCCCATTATGTAACGCTTCTGTATGACGATCAAGGAACGCAGAAGTAACTGGTGCTTTATTTCAGTGTTTGTTCCTCTTGAGTAAACAACTAACAACATCTCCACTTTGAAGCGGTGTGTATAAACATTTCTGTAACATGGTGTTCTTTCAACAAATGTGACGTGGACCTTGGGCCTGAGACAAACACATAAATGACAAAAAAAGAAAAAAGCATTTCCAGCTTTATCTTCGAAGCAAGTTACGTCACCCGTGAATGCGCAAATCTCCACGCGGCATGTCGGATGTTGTCATAGATCCTAGTCTTGTCAATGGTTCGTAATCAAAAATACATATCCAGCAACAGCGCCCCTGAGACAGTAATGCGCTCGAACTGTAGCACTTTCTCTGCGCGGTAATTGCGAAGTTTGTACAGCGATCAGCGGTCGCTTGTCCCAAGGCCCCTGTCGCCTTTTGAAGGAGTCCTTAAATAGACGATGTTTGTGTTGGTGATATCGACTACAATGCGACAGTGCAAACACCTTTCAGGAGACTTCAAGTTGAATGCCGCATGCTTGGGTTGCTCTCGTGTCGTTGGCTGTGTTGTAGTCAGGCAGTCGTCGCGGCTGGGGAGGCATAGTTTTAAAACCACAGACTCCTCGGCCGTTTACCCGCTCTAACGAAGGTTTCCCGTCGACTTTTTTACTAACGTTGAGTGTCTGGTCTGCTTGCATGAATCTGTAGCAATCAGTTGAAATCACTGTTTTTTGTCATGGATCTTTAGCAATCAGTTCAAATCCTTATTTTTGTACTGCAACGAAGACTGAAATCGCTTGCCAACTATTCGTGCAACTATAACCTCATGTCTGTCAACGGTATCATTCGAGGCTTTNATAATTTTTCAAATGGTATTTGCAACTAAANTTTAACGTCGAACTTGTAGTCCAGTGATTTTCAACCTTTATCTGCTCATCATCAATTCAACTAGGAAAGATACTTGTGGTGGTTCATTACAGCTTGGAAAGACATTGGCGGCGGCCCAAAGTTATTATCTCATAGATTTAACACTTCTATAACTTTAGGTTAGCTGCTGTTCTATAACCATTGCAATGCTATGCCATAGCTTAACAATTCTCGGTAATTCAGCTGCCATTGTTCAGTAGGAGTTGTGTCACAAACCTAACATTCATGTCAATTTGTTTTTCCTTTTGTCCCAGAAAATAGCTTTTATGTACTGTATCTTGTATGATCATAATGGGTTCATTACACAACTCTCATAGTGCTTTCATTCTGATTTACGCCAAGCTCTGTGACCCCATGGAAAAAGCGTCATAGCCCACCGGTTGAAAACCACTGCTCTAGTGGCACACAATGCTTGACATACGGTGAATAAAGGCGCTGCAACTTTATCGCGAACATCATCTTGCGTGTGGTGCTCACGATCAAAGCTTTGAGCCAACTTATCGCGCTAGCAAACCTAAAGCTGCTTAATTTGAAAGATGAGCACCTGCCATCGGTAGATATGTGTTTGATGCGTGTCGGCAGACATTACAGCGTTTCGTATCAGCTATGAAGTCTCGGCCTTTTAACTTCATTTGATTTTTATCGAAATCGGTTCACCCTGGTATCGGTGCACCAGTGATGTCCTGATCATCAGATCAGCCTCTCGCTCGGTCTTAACAGACATCATTCATGTCGACGCACGACACTGACGGTCGCGTGGGTGAAAGGTTGATGCTAGTTACTTGCCGAGCGTGCCTGCAACAGTTAAAAGCTCTAGGTTTGTTGTAAGGTTTCGAGAAATCAACCGACTTACTTCTTTTTGCGATGATTGATACTCGCAATTATCTGTATTCAAGTAGCTTGTCTCAACAGAGTTGACACGAGCGAATCTATCGATCAAATTTTATAAATAGGAAATCGATTTCACGTAACACTTCGCATCCTTAGACCTGAAATCTTATTCAGATAGAAACGCGATTTTTGTAGTACAGTTTTTCTCCTTTCAGCATCACCAAATCGTTGGTTGCCTTTCATGTGCGTGCGTTTGCGACTGTCGCAACAACATCGGTTTCTATGTGCGTGTCCCATTTATTGCGAACGCCAACAATACTGGTTATGTCACTCGCTACAGATCATCTGATTTGTCTACTACAAAGTTTCAAAATGTTTAACGTAATAGGCGTATTTAAATTTCAAGGTAATGAACCAGGCAAGCTTGGCTTACCTGACCTTGACTATCTCTGAGTTTGTTCAGTGACAAAAATGAAGTCTCGTTACCGGTCTCACTTCTTGTTTTTGTGAATCTCGGTCTCGGAAAACATAAGTCTTGTCTTAATCTTGAGTTTTTAGCATCACGAATTGCATTTTCAGTTTTTTCACGAAAGGTCCCATTGAAACTCGGCCCGAAACATTTTATTCACGCATTGTTTGCCCGCCATCATCTGTTTTATGTAAAATGAATATTGTGTACAGTCAGAGCTCGTTTATCCGAACTCCGTAAAACCGGAATCCATGCTATCCTGCACAAAACTGCGATGGAAACGGATTTCTCGCAGTGCATTTCATCCCTTTGATCCGGAAACCTCGCTGTCCGACTCTGACACGGAAATTTAGGAACGGATATGTCAAATCAGTAGAAAAAAAACGCTAAACTGGATGACGCCAACTGTTGTTTAGTCGTGTATTAAATCACAATGGAAGCGTGGAAGTCAGTTTTCTACGCACAATGAATGTAACAGTGGCAGATTTTGCAGGACGCAGTTAGGTCTCTTGTACAGTTCTTCGCGTTTAATCTCATTCTGAGTATATCGATCGGATCTGTAAATAAACAAAAAAAATGTTTGTTTCATTTAGTCATGTTCCAGATGTAGTCTGCATATTTGCTTAAGTTGACACTTCGTCTAAGTCTACAGTTTTTTCTGTTCCCCTTAGAGCGTCCGCTTAGGCAAGTTCTACTGTGCTGCACGTCGGCACCTTTGTTTACAGTAGTAACATTTGCTCTGGAAAGAATTTCGCTCTTTGTACTTTCGATTCCAATTATCCGGATACCTCTCTAAACCGACATCACTTGACGAAACAAAGTAGTTCGGACAAACGAGGTCTGATTGAATACGATTTGACTTATGTGGGTCCGTCTTTGTTCGTTTGCCATTTTGATATTTTCTTGCTGTTGATACATTTTCCATTTCCCCGATGAAATAATTACTGTCTCATGGTGCCAGAGTAATCATATGTTATTTTGTTTTTGCGTTGGCCCTTCATTTTCGGGTTTATCATGTCTTCATGTTTTTTGGTTTATGTTGCCAAATGTAATAAGCACATGGTGGTAAATCTCGTCCTCGTTGCATTCTTCTTCACGAACGGTAAAGAACGAATTCATTCCTAGTCCTCTCAGCAGGAAGACACAACTGCTGCTCGAAACGTGTTATGAGGCGCTAGAAATATAGCGGTAGAAACGGAGACAGGTCTCGACTACTGCTGATCTCGAACTCGAAGATCGGGGTCTCGGAGGCTCACGTCTCGACTCATGGCCTCCTGGAAAGGCTTCTCTTTCTAGCAGGTGCCTTGCTTGACTACACCGCTACTTCGAAGTTCTGTCGCGTTACTTCGCTCGCTCACACAACGTACGACCAAACTTTCGATCTCCGTCGTCGGTTGCGCTCTTTTCGCTGATTTATTATACAGCTGACACAAGGCATGCCACGCCTTTCTTAGCAATGAATTTGGATTTGACAAGTGTGCGCAAAAGAATCGCACCAGGCCTTCGCGCATTCCTAAACGTCAAAGCACTGCGACTGTGCGCTGGCTCAAGTCCTTTAACATTGCCAGCAGGGCGTCGTAGATGAGCAGCGCTTTTGACAAAATCCGCTATGCCTTCCTTCACATGACAAGCCCTGCCATTTTTCAAACTTTGACGGGAAATATGCAAATACTAGTTGTGTCAACACTTCTTTCGGCATACCTATTGAGCAACTGCTGCTGACGAGGACGTAACAGTTGTTTTCTTGGCACAAAGCACGTCTTTTTATGGTGTGAAAATGCATTGATCAATTAATTTTCAAAAATATTTTCGGAAACATAATGCTGTCGGATTAAATCCGTCCTGATAAAAGCATATGCTCCAGCGCAGGGGTGGGGAAACTATTTGCTATCGCAGGCCGCATGAATTGTGCATTATCGCTGCAGGGTCGCAAAATCAATGATTTTTTTCATAAATTCTACAGTAGTCTAACTATGAGAAAGAGTTACTTTTCTTGAATTTCTATCGAAGTGCCTGCCGATCATGGAGCTTCGTTTTCACGTAATATTGTATTCTAACACGGGTAACGAAATTCTAATGAGGGCCATATCAGATCTTCACGCGGGCCGCACATGCTGCTCAGTTATTTTGACCCGGAGTTAAACGTCATTCTCTTTCACTGTAAAAGTGTTGTGTTGTGTTTTTTAACATAGCAACCGGTTACGATTTTAAACACTTGCGGTCATAGTTATTTAATGATTGTGCAAACGCTGGTTTGAAACTAAGCACCTCAAGTCTTTACTGGACATTTTTTTCTCAAATCAAGTTCTTTCCGCCGAAAGGATGAAATAAATCCTGTTTATGACATCACCATCGTTTGTTTCGTTCGTTGGAACTTTTTGTTTTCGAACCTGTTTCGTCGAAGTCTTTCCGTTTTGTGCAGTCATGATCAACTGCATTGATTGGTGATAGAGTGTCCGCCTCTCAATTGGAAGGTTGGGTGTTGGACCCACGACCACTGTGTGAATCGCGGTAGCGCTCCTCAGGCAAAGAGCGTTCATCTCAACTGCTTCGGCAAGTAGCATGCTTCAGGCTTCGGCCTGCCGCCAATTGCGGTCATCAAAATCAAATTAAAACTGCATTGCTGAATTTATGTTTGTCCCTTTCTGGTACTAATTGGAGTTGTCGTTTATTGTGGCGGTTTTTGTATATTGTTACACGTCGCAATTACTTGTGTCTTTCCCGGATTAGTCTGGCCGGAAGGTTATAGACTGGAGTTAGTGGCGTGGCCCTGTGGTGTGACCGTATATGAGAACCGTTTTAGGGTGGATTAACAAGACACTAGCTCACTTAAAGGTGATTATCGCTGGTCTCGCAGTTAAATCACTATCAATTCGATAAGGTCACTTACATAGCTGTGGGAAGCTCAGAGCCAGGCACAAAAGAATCCTACAACAATTACGGTAATCTGTTACCAGCTCGTTGTAATTGTTACGGAGAAACAGTTATCAGTCAGCATTCTTCCTTTGCCAGGGCTTGAACTAAAACACGGACAATTACATTCTGTAATGGGTATATCAAATTAACCTTTGAAATCAAAGTTTTTCATTTTTATACAACGAAAGCGTCTTCAAAGCGGCGTTTTTTTGCACAATAAATTCTGACGAATGTTTTTGTAAGGGGTTTGTGTAACAAGGAAGTTCGTGTTTTCACAATAACAGCAATCAATAGAACATGTTGTGGCATGCGAATACAATGTTTTTTAAGGTTTTTTGAGAGACGGTTTAGGTCCCTCAAATTTTGTAAAGGGCCTCTGAAAATACAGTTAAAACTCGCTTTACGACAACATGAAATACGCTATAAACTTGCTTTGCGAACGTCTCCGTATCAGATTATATAGTTGTGGTCTCTCAAAATGTTCCTGCGGTCAAGGTCAAACCATGATTAAAACCCTGTTATGAATAAATAGGGAATGCATCACTACATGAGTTGTGTGCCCCTGTAATAAGGCCTTGCTTGATTTACTCTTTTATGATGTCACAACCGACTGCGTCGTTTAAGCTTAATTGCTGCAATACCCGACAAGCACTGCTTCCAATGTTGACTACGAGTCGAAAACTTACCGCTGTTTTAGTATTGAGCTTGGAGCATCAAGTGCCATTGCTGGATCGTAATTCACGAGCTCACGTTCGAAAAGCGGATATTTCCGAACGAAGAAGACCGAACGTTGGAATTACACAGTGTTCGCTTCATTCAACCGTTGACCGAAGTCTATGTCCTCTTGCGCGAAGTGCAGGTCCATGGCTGATTAAAAAAGAACTTTTTGTAGAGTTCATTCATGCGTCACACCAGGGCCTCAACCAAGGGGACGAGGGGACAAATCAAGGAATTGCCACCTCCCCGAAATTTTCAAAATCATTTTGATAGCGCCAATAACTTTTTCAGTTGTTGACACAACAATAACAAGTTACAATCTTTTTGTCTCACCGCCCCCGAACCTTTTTAGCTGGTTGCGGCCCCTGCCTCACGCTGTACCTCAGGAGACGCGTGTATCCCATTCTGAGCGGCGGTGCCGAGTCAAATCCTGCAGCGCGGAGTTATCGCGCGGCAAGGTTCGATTTCACTGACGGCTGCCGACGAACGAGAACGCTCGGCAATTTTCCGGGTATCAGCGGCGAAACAAATCACTTCTCCGCGCCAGGTGACCTTCCCAATGACTTCATACTGAAACTGTTGATTAGCGTTTCGTGGAAACCTGCTTGGAGTAACGGTTAATCGATCAGGAGCTGCCAGTACTCTGACTTGTGCCGTCTTCTTTGGTGGTTATCGATCGACGCTCCACAAATGTACTGCACTGCTGTAGTCGTGGCTGGGCCTTGTTTTGCTCTGTACACAGCGGTTTGTGTACAACTAGGGCCTGAAGCATGTGGTTGGAAGCACGTCGAATGTCAGTCGTTCAACGTGTAGGAATTTCGGCAGAGACAAACGACAAGTACGCAGCATGCGCTAGTGCTACCACCGCACGTGTGCCAGGTATGTAACGTTTGCCGCCATTAGCGTGATGAGGCGTTGTGGTTTTGTCGAGAGAGACTCAGCTTCTGAAATTCAGGCCGCTCACCCGATGCAGGAACAATGGTCTTTGTGCGCAACAATATAGCAGTCTCGCCGGTGGGCCGTTGAATCAGTCGGCCCGATGCATCTACTTATTTTGTGTAATTTTGAGAAATCGTAGCCAGCTGGGTCATTACGCGCGTTTCACATATCATCGCAATGAACATTCGACGATGGTGCGTCATTAAGAAACGCGATGCCGATCAGTGCGCGGTGATGTCAGATCACTCGCTTTCACCCGCCACTGGACGAGGTCAATGCGAGGAGTAACCGAGCGGTGTGAAAAGTCTTTACTTGAGTTGATGCGACGCGTCACTCTTGATTCACTGTACAAGCGATAGAACAATGGCCAGTCTCTAAACTTGACGCTACTCATGCGTCGCTTGATACTCAAGTTTAGACTTTGTTGTTAATCGAGGCCCGAGGGCGTGCTCTGGTGCTTTGCTCGTCTTGAAAACTGGATCAAATACATGACGTCAGTGTCAGGTGCAGGAATACGAGATTCGTGTTTTTGTACGCGTACCTTTCGCGACGCGCACGAGTTGAATGTCAAAACGTCGGCTTTGCGATGACTCAAGCCTGTTGTGGGCGTTTCGTGCAGGAAAATCAATTCACTCAATTTAGCTTGAATTCTTTGATCCCTCCATACAAGGCCGTGGTATTTTATGTTTCGTTCCTTGCAATTTTTTCAGTTTTTTCAGCCCGATCGATCTAACTGTTTTTTATCGAAGGTAGATCGAAATCTAATTTGAAAATTTTGCGTCAAAGCGACGCAGAGGCCACTGGCCAGCTGCGTCGGGTTGTGATTGTGACGTGCTGCAGCGCACTGGCGATTCACCAAGGGCTTCACTCGCAACTGGCAGATCGGACATTCTTGNNCCTCGCGCTTAACACGTGGCCGTTACACGTCACGCACNAGCGAAAACGGCATCGATCTGATTTCGTTTTTGCCGACCCCTATAGTGTTGGGGGAAGGTCCATGGACCCAGGTTTGTCGGTCAATCACCGTTTTTGTTAAATGGCCGAAAAAGGTTAGGCCAATTCGGTCAAAAAATGTCCGAAAACGGAAGATGACAAGTTTTTAAGCTATTTTCGGACAAATGGCCGGAAAGTCGCAGCGAGAAAAACAGGACCCAACCGCAAAATGGGCTTGCAAGAAGTTTTAACTGCGTACAATGCAGGGAGAATGAAAACAAGTGTTAAGTAGTTCACATGCATCATGAATTCGCGATCGGGTTGCGTGGAGTTCTGTCACGGTTCGGCCCCGCCACTGCTTATTGATCGAACTTATCCTTGCTAGTTTCTCGACCAACGCAGTGTGTCGCCTTCTTGCAGTTGCGATACAAGCGGCGCGTCTTTCACCAAGTCATGCGAACGGCAAAGGAGTCGCGACAGCTGCTGAAAATGCAAAGCAACTCGAAACGCAAGGAACTGATGAACCACGTGCGACAGAAGAACACGGAAAAGATCCACGCCATGATCCGGAAGGGCGTAGATCCGAACTTCCACGGGCCATCTTCCGGAGGTACGACGTATTTCACTCGGCGAGACTTCAGAGCGCAAAAGCTTTTTTTAGTTTCATCTAAGTTTTAAATTGCTTCTCCATTAACGAAAGAGATAGCACTTTTTCAAAGAATTGTGCAAGGCACACCCATATTGCATTTCTTCTGCCTTTGTAGAATTGCAAACAGGGATAACGCGGACATCGCGTATATCTGGTAGTGTTGGTTTTGTCTTTGCTGTTTGTTAGCTTAGGCAGCTGTCGAACCTCCTCTTCAACGTTTTACGAGCGTGTTATCGGCTTGATTGTGTTTTTTGCCTTCTTGCCGTGAACGAACCAGACATTCCTCTGTTTCCAGTGCGTAATACCATTTCCATTGTGACGGCATTAAGTGCGTCACGTAATTATCGCCCACATGCGATTACGGCAAACAAGGCCATCATGGCCCTCCGGTCACATGGCATATGAAGAACAGCTTGTACTGATACAAGTATGGTTAGACGACAGTTTTTAATGCCTCGAAAGCCGACACTGCGTCATGTAATGGCCCGGAGCGGTTCTGCAGCTTAGATACGTCGCAGTAGGCAGTGCATGGTATATTTGGATATGTGGGGTGTATGCATATTGTTGTCGTCGCACCTTATCCGTATTTTGTTCATCGTGCAGCATTGCCATGACGATGGTGTGGTAAGAAACATGGCGTGTGGCAGAAAATGGAATGTTCATTGAAATATCGTTAGTGCAAAATACAAACAGAGTGGATGCTTCCGCGCCGCGCTGAAGAATTGCTCCGTGTTACCGTTTATTTTTCATTATTTTTATTTTATTTATTATTTTTTGTTTTTTCAATATTCTTCTTATTCTATTTATATTTTACTTTATTTATAATTGTTTTTGTTTCGTTGATTTTTTCATTTTATTTATTAATATGCTTGTTTATTTTTGTTTTATCTATTTGCATTTCTGTTTTTTCATTTTTAAATTTAGTTTATTTGTTATTAAATTTTATATTATTTATTTTTTGCAGAAACGCCGCTGACGCTGGCGTCAACCGGCGCTTCTGAGCCGAAAAACGACTCCCACCTCCACGACCGTTCGTGCGCCCCGATAATCATGGCCCTGGTCGGGGGAGGAGCCCACCTGGACTTCCGCAACAAGGCCGGGTTGACCCCGGTTCACGTCGCGTCACGCACCAGCAACCTGGCCGCGCTCAAGGTGAGCTAACCTAATTAAGCTTGTGCGCACGGCACTTGCCTGTCACGCATCAGCGCCGATCATGCATTTCGTCCGCGGTGTTCGAGTCGAGTCTTGCATCGCAACCGAAACTGAGCTCTTGCTGCATGAAATTCCTAAGTTCGTGGAGTCAAATCGTAAACCGCTTGCCGCCCGTAAAACTGTGATAAAGCTATAGGGTCAAAACTGTAACGCCTTTTACTTGTACACAAGACTAACGCATGTGGACTTTCGAACATAATTTTTCAGATATATTCTGTAAATATTTTTTATTTAATTTTTTCAGCATGCATATTTTGTTGGGCCAAACCATAACTAATGGCAGTGTGCAAAGAATTTTTGAACAGGTTCCAAAAATTGAGTGGGCTTATAAATTCGTTAGTTGAGGTTCCAACGTGCTGCACCTTATTACTTTGTCAATACTAGTGCTGTTTCCTCTTTTACCTAATGTGACAGAAAGGAAAGCTCGACTATACCGCCACAAACATAAGCTTCATTCCCTCAGGCGCTTGAGCAAGGCTTGGAGCGTGCCTGAGCTTATCAGTTGGGAAGTATATTGTTCGTTTTAGCCGTTTTAGCGATGACTTTTAAAAAATTCGGATAAATCGTTGCAAGCCAACCGCAACGTCGTCGTCTTAACCTTTTCAAAAAATGCCATCTCGCACGCGCTGCAACGTCAAACTAATTAAAAGCTCGCAAAAGTTTCGAAAATTTGTAACACTGACACCGACTCTTTAAGGCAGCGGTTGCCGAACTTTCTGAGCGCGACCCAAATCTGAATTTGCTGAACACCTCGCGACCTATATCTCAAACAACATATGAAAAAGCAATCATTGTTTTGGATCATTTTAACAATTCATTGTATGGATCATTTTAGCAGTAAATTGCTAAGTTCGTTTTGACTGTCAGCAATCTACTCTTTTCTCAGGTACCTACCCTACATACAGACAAACACAAGCAGTGGTAACGGTGAAAATATACAACCCAGGTTTGGATCTCCCGTTTTTTGACCCTTCGCGGAGCGCGTCCCGTTTTTTGACCCTTCGCGGCCCTCATTTATGTTGCGCATACTTTGGAAACCACTGGCTTGAGATCATGCAACTGCCGCTTTTCAAATGGTGGGGGGTTCAGTTCGGAAAAAAAGCACTGACGGAAACTAGTTCGAACCGAACGCGATGGAAACTAGATATAAACACGAAGCTTATTGCTCACGGGCACAGACTTTTTGCTGTTGCTGCTATGGCAATACGTTTTTCTGTCTTTTACCTGCTGCCATAGGGGTATGTTCTTCAGTATGAACTGCGTTGTTTCAGAAAAAAAATCGATCATCTTACTCACTTGTGCCTTGTATCGCAACAACCAACTTTGTTTGGCGAGTTTGAAGTTCAAACTAGTTCGCCTGTGCTTTACACGCACGCTCCGCCTCGCGCCAGACTTCGGATAAGCCCAAGAACCAGGTCGGCCCTCGGTTTTCGTCATCAGGGGCGGGCCCGCAGTGCCCGCCTGGGTGGCGCACATTCCATTTTGCCTCTTAGGTCGAAACTCACCCACAGCACGCGGCCTAGATTTGTTTGCGCGCATTTCCGCGCGGAAGGGTGTGTTTGAACGTACGGTTTGTTTTCCCTGCCTGCTTCAGAATCTATTTGCGGCTCGCCCGCTCAAGCTGCCAGGTGGCGGCGGGCAACACACTGATGTGCTCTGTGCACTAATACCAGCTGTCACGGCAAACGACTGTGATGTTACTACATAGCCGTTTACATGAATTCACATGAGCTTGCAGAATTTACATCAATTTAGAGAATTTCCATGAATTTTTGCAGAATTTACATCAGTTTGTAGAATTTACATAAAATTGCAGAATCTACATGAAATTGCCGCTATCACATCAATCTTTGTAGAATTTACATGATTTTTGCAGAATTTACATACATTTTTGCAGAATGTACATGAGTTTGCATTATTGGCATGAATTTGCAGAATTGACATGAACTTGTGCAGAATTGACAAGAATTTTTGCATGAATTTGCTGGATTTACATAACGTTTTGCAGAATTTACGTGAATTTGCACAAATTTTGTAGAATTTACTTGAATTTGCCCATATTGTCCGTCGCAGACCCTCCTCGACCTGGGAGCGTCGCCGGACGCCGTGGACGCGCGCGACCTGACCCCGATCTACCACTGCGGGTCAGTGGGCTCACATGCCGAGTGCACATCGGTTCTGCTTCAAAACGGGGCGCGATTGACCTGCGTCGACTCGCAAGGGTGGACTGTGCTGCACCAGGTGTGTGACGGCACTCGTGCCCCACTTCTTGCTGTTTTTTTGTTTTTTTTCACAGATTTGCGTTTTTCTTCTTCTGGTGGTTTGTTATGGAACGGCGCTTTCACGTCTCTAAATCTGAGTTTTATATTTTTTCGCTGTCTCTGCTTCAATTACGCTTTTTCAAGAAACTCCATCGTTGAACGAACACGTTGCAAGTAACGAATAATGTCCAGAAACTGAAATTAGCACGTTGGTGCGAAAAAATTAGCAAGATTTTGCACATCTTTGCTTGTGCCAAGCTCCAGCCGCCATCTTAAAAATACGTTACTTGCATTCGTTTCAGGCCTCTGGCTACGGAGCGATTTTTGCAAAGGGCGTAACGCTCGAGAGTTTCGAACGGAAGTTCGGCGAAACTATATCAAATCACTCTTTCGGCGATTTTGCCATTAAATATTATTATAGGTACCGATCTCTTCGTTCAGCGTACTTTAAGTGGCGGTAATGTGCCTGTATTATGCAAGCTATTATGCGGGGCGAACAAGCAACGGTTGTTGCGCGATCCTGCGGTCTGGTTGTTGACATCAACAGTTGTGCAACAAAAACCAGCAATTTGCGATCGGCCGCAGCGTTCGACTCTTCTCTGAAAAAGTGGCAACCCAAAACGCTTAAATCAAGTTTCAAGCAAAAAACTATGGTAATCTTTGCCTTGTGTATTTTTAAATTCTTCCTGATGTATTAAACTATTGCAAGAGGAGCAGATCGGTGGTAGTTTTATCAAGCGTTAATGAGGCTGTTACAGACTAGTACGACTGCGTCGCGTGTAGCACCTTAGCGAGACAATATGTAGTGCTTTGCGAAGGCTGCTCCATCTATCTCAAAAAAACGAACTTGATTTGTGTAGCAATGTCACGTCACAAAGCAGAGTTTTCCATTGAAACGTCACCCGTCCTGGCGAGAAGCTTTTAAACCAGTGGTTATCAACCTTTTTGCTGCAACGGAACCTTCCGCAAATGTTTGCGTTGCTCATGAAACCCTATGCAACTGTGTATTGCTACAACCGCATAGAACTGTAGTTGAGAATCGTCCCAAGCAAATTCCGTCTGTTTATGCGGAACCCGTAGCAGCCACTCTCGCAACCCTGAGGTTCCTGGAACCCCGGTTGAAAAACGCTGTTTTGAACGCTACCAATCAGGGTTGCCAACTTGGGATTTTTGAAGGTAGATTTTCAAATTCTGGCTTTTTTGACTTGCTTTGCTTTTTTTAAATCCAAAACAGCCAGACAAAATCTGGATTTTTCTGGTCAGTAACTTGCTAACGCTGCGTATAGCGCGCGCTTATCGTGACGGTATGGATGTTTACAAAAGACAAATTCTTGCGCTCCTTGTTCGGGGCGAGTGGGTTTCGATGCTCCTGTTGCGTGATCGTGTCTTCGCGGTTCCTTCTGACCCGGATCCTCGACGCACCTTAAAACCGATTCGCCCGTGACTGAAAACGCGGCGAGTATCGGTTGCGTGAAAATCTTGAACTTGACGAAGACTGGGAATATCGAAGATAATGCGAAACAGCACTGTGTGTGTGCGTCGAATTCGGGATTGTTTCTGCGTATTTGTGTTTTTTGTGATGTTTGGTTTGCATATGCGTGTCGCACTCCATCTTCCCAGTCTCATCTAAACCGCTGCAATTGGTTCGCAAATCGAGACTTTCCATTTCGTTGATTCACAGGAAGTCATGCTCAGGTGAATCCAGGCCAAGTTCACGGGCTAATGAAATCCAGGCCAGTGAATCTACGCCAAGTTCGCCTGCAACAGTGGTTTTCAACCTTTTTTGTACCGCGACCCATTATAGCAACCCTTTCATAACCCAACGACCCCCATCTAACACTCGTATGAAGCAAATGTAATACCGCTGTGCACATAAATTGTCCACTCGTGGCCCCTCTAAAAACGGTTCAGGACTCCACTTGTGTGGCGATCCCCAAGTTGAAAACCACTGACTCTTGTGAAGGTGATTTACAAATCTAGGCGGTTATGAACGTGATTTGCACTTTTCAGGCAGTTGTGCTGTCGTGATTCTTCTAGACCAGCTATGGCCAGCGCAAATTGTTTACTGAGCCAAAAATCATGTCGCTGTCTTAACCAGGGCCGCACATTAAATGACATTCAACGAGGACCGCACTTTGAATGGCCTACTTTGATCTTAGCAAACTAAAGTTAGCTCAAGCTAACGCACTGAATATGCTCAACCTAAATGCAATGGTAACAGCCGAGTAAAAGTGGCATTGAAAACACTTGCATCAAAAATGTCAAATTCAAGATTATCAAAATAAGGACAGGTTGCGAGTATCTAGGAGACTTTTACTACATCGAAAACCTAAACTGGGCCGCGAGTTGGACATAGCGGTTGTAGATGGTTGTGCACGTTGTCAGTGCGCGAAGGGTGTTGTACCAAAAGCAACGCTTCACTGCTTACCGTTTCGCCTCGCTGACCGCGCCAAAATACTCGCACAGGTCTGCCGGTACGGCTACCACGGTCAGCTCGTGCTCCTCCTGGACGCCGTGGAACAATCCCTCGACGCGAAGGACCTCATCAACGCGCGCAACGCGACCGGCAACACCCCCATCCACGTCTGCGCCCTCTACGACCAGGAACAGTGCCTGGCGACCCTGCTCCGGCACGGCGCCGACCCAACTCTCGCCAACTATGCGAACCAGGACACGTGTCAGGTATTGAATTCGTGTGGACCACGCGACATTGGCGCGGTATGCGCGGGCGCATTTTTTCACATGACCCCTGACGCTGCTTGCTTGTTCGAGTTCAATGTCACTGGCGCATTTCCCGCTTGGCTTAATTTGCTGACGCTTTGGCATCCGTCATGCGAAGCGGGCGCGACCGAGTATGCGATCACGTGGCTTTGCTCCGAACAAAGACAACAAGAGGTTTTGGGACAGATCGCTTTCTTTTGAACTTTTTCCTACTGATACTAAACCCGTTGTGCTGCATGTCGGTTGTGAAGCCAAGTTTTCTTCCAGTGACAGATGTCTGCCTTGGGTAGTTCTTTTTAAATTGCAGCTTTAAAGCGAACTTTTCTTAGAAACCAGCGCAAGGGACCAGGTTTGGGAACTTGGCTTCTTTTGCTGCCAAATTGTGGAAATTTGGCTGTTTGGTCGAATTTCGGCCTAATGTGCATGTGGTACTACTTTCTGCAATTTCAACATTAAAAGTGTCTCCATGTGCTGTCTCACAAGTACGCTTCCCTTCCTGATAGATGAACTTTCCAAGGTTAGCATTCCAAACCCAGAAAATGGAAGTAGTTAACGACGCATGATTCGTTTG
>JGI24159J19872_10000696_pt1 | contig 32485 bp, 18 predicted proteins | sample Ectturendosymbi4_FD_19872 | JGI IMG/M metagenome (IMG submission 19872) | reverse complement strand
ATGCTTTGTCCTTTAGGCAAACGCGTTGCGGGAACTCAGTTGTCAGAGCAGAAAAAAACACGTCCTGTCAGCTCGACGTCCAAACACGAAGTGACAGCTCGACGTCCAAACACGAAGTACAACAATTGTTTTTACTTGCCGTCATTGAGTACAAAAGATCAGATACAAGTTTGTATTCGACTATAAGCTGAAGTAGGATAGGTTCCTTGAGGCAGTTTCGTTGATGTGCACTGAAGTATTTCTTTGGCTTATACTTCAAATATTTTGTTACTCTGAAAACTTTGGCATTGGGTGGCATGGCCCCGTTTTCCCCCTTTGTGGCAACCGTACTCTGATTGCGGGCTACAGAACAGCGCAGGAATTCGTGATTGAGCGAAATTCATGTATACACCGATTCGGTAATTCCAATTAACTAACACAAATTTCAACAACCATGACAATTCAGTTTACATAGGAAATCTGTATACTGTGTCTACAGATAATCCAGTGATGAAAATCTTCATATTTCTTACTTATTTCCTGGCTTTATGCTGGAGAAACGTTTGCAACAGTAATGTAACCATGATATTTGCACAACTACATTACTTTTTATTACAAAATGTTTGGGGGAAAAAGATATTATGTCCCCCCCTTAAACTCGGTCGCTGATGGTAGATATGACTACCAAAGGAACAGAGAAACAAGGAGACTATGAGTGTTGTTAAAGTTACAAGTAATAATAACTTGCTACATTTTGGACTTGAATTGAACTTCCCTGAAGGAACTGTCCTGACAAGATTCAATACTAGAGTCATTGCAATTTGAGAAGTTCCGCGTTAGTTCTTTTTGGATTTTTACTCCAATGCTTTTATTTTCAAAATACCGGCTTCTGCTCAATTAGCAGCAAAATACCGGCCAGACCAATGAAATACCGGCCATCTGGCAACCCTATATGCGAAAGAAGATTTCAAAACAGAACTTCTGTGTTGCATAAACTTTCCAGGGGATACCACCGGGTCAGAGATATATTAAAGAATATTTTGGTGAGGAGATAGACTGGAAAAACTGGGTCGGAGTGTGTAGGCTAAATATGGGGCTGCAAGCATGACTGGTTATCACCTTGGTGTAGTGATAAAAATTAAAAAGTAGAGCAAAAGAAATGTTGTCTACTCTTTGCATAATCCCTATGGAGCATTTAGGTGCAAAGAAACTGAATTAGAAACGTGCTAAATAACACGGTGAAAATTGTTAATGAAATTCGAAGTTGACCTTGAACACCAGACTATTCAAAGCACAATGAAGAAGTTTGGATTCACAACGTGACTATCTCCTCAATACCGAAGTAAGATGGCTGTCAAAACGCCGAGTTCTTGCGCGTTTAGTGGAACTCATAAGTTTTAAGAGAAAGGAACCCTCCTTTAGCAGAACTTCTTTTGGATGAAATGTGGATGAGTAAGCTTGCGTTTGGCGGATTATGTTGTCATTTTGATTTGAACAAGCTTGATACACCTCTGCAGTGGTTTTGCACAAATGTTTTTGTACTGAGAAACAAGACAGACGCATTCAAAAAGAAGCTGGCAGTTTGAGATAGCTTTGTGTAGAAGGAAGATAGAGATGAAGTGTTGATGTCAGAGGTATTAGACATATGTCAACATTTCTAGGAGTTAGCTTACGACTTCGACTACATCATTTTCCTGAATATGACGATCCGCAACATGAAACCGTATATAACAGCCTTGGTTAACAAAGTGACTGTGATAATCTGTTGCAGTCATTGCGATTTTACGTTACCGGTCCGCTGGTATAAAAAGGTTGAGAACCACTGAGCTAGACGAACTGATTAAGCGAATGGAATGGTGACACTTTCTCCAGAAAAGTGTGTTTGGCAACAAGCCAAGGACCTCGTAAACGGGTCGTGAACGATGTTATAGCGAAGACGGGATTTCAGAGTATGTGCTCTTTCTGGTCAAGCAGTCATTTTCAGTACCTTGAAAACTCACCTACGGCCACTGAAAAATCAATATTCCTTGCAGTTGAGCGCCTGTGGCAATCACGACAATGGCTTTGGTGTTCTTGCACTTGTCTCGGACGGTGCCAGACCCAGTCTATCAGGTACGACCGCCAAGCAAACTGCAGGCCCCATAAGACACTCATCACAGCAAGGCTACGTTCGCCTGCTACCGACGCTTGTGCAAGAAACAACGATTTGCATTTCATCGCGACAGTGTCAGTATTAAAACAGAGTAATGTTTGTGATCACGACGACGGACAAGTCGAATGTGGGGGGCCGTTTGCATTAAAAAATTAAAGTCGTGTTATTTCAGACACATTTAACGCACGAACTGGTAAATCTGACACAGTTAGCTCACAGAGCGCTATATCGGACATACACCACATACTAAGTGCTAAATCTGACAGGAATAACTCTTTAAGTCTGCGCACTTAGTAGTCAAGCACAAATAGCGCCGAGGAGACCTTGGGCAAGGTTGATATAGGTTAGGAGAATTACTGGTCACGATGAGTGCTATTTTCTGCTAACTGGTACATCAGCACTTTGCAAGTGCTATACCTATCCGAGATAAATCGGACTAAAACGGGTGCAACCGATGCCGGAGCTCATATCTACACTGTTGCAAGCTGCGATCTTTCGGGTGTCTTCGCGAAAACTGACCGGCAGCGGCCACGAGGGACGCGTCGGCAAGCGCTGAGTCATCAAGCCTTCATCAATATTAAAAGGCACGCGCGACTGTACTGATGAACAATCCCTGGGAATGACAGATGGCCGCGGGAGTCCGTCGCTTTTCTTTCCCTGTTTCCTGCGCGTACAGCGAGCTCTCGTTAGGAACGAGAATAGCCAACGGTCTGCTGTTGACCTCGTAATTCATTGATCGGGAAAGCAATGGCAACTGGTTCAGGATGGAGAGCGTCCCTGTACTGGGAACGAGCGGCCATTTCCAGGTTTTGGTTTTGCGCCTTTTCAGAACGGTTTTGGCCACATTGAAAACTTTCGAACTTACGGTCATCGGCGTGGCCAAATTGAAAACTTTCGAACCTACGGTCGGCTGTCTCTTGCTGCAAGCAACCAGCAGCTCTACACACGCAGGGAGGCTCGGTGCGCTTGTATTGTTGTTCTGCACAGACCGACAAAGAGAACAGGTAAAAGAATAGCGAAAGATAGAGAGAGAAGAGGTATTTACAAAGCCCGCGCCGCAAGCACCACCGCTGTTGCAGCCGCCGCCGCCGCTGTCGTCCGTTGTCGAGCGCTCACCACCGCGCGTCGCCGTCGTCATCTCGCGACCTCTGAACTTGCCGCCCTCGGCTTTTCTCACGACTTGTGTCAAGGAGCTCTCCGCTCCGGGGTCACCACCGCTTGCGTCAGGAGGACGGGACCGGCGATTGCTGGACCTGCACCCCGGCCATGGGGGAGTCCTGCTGCGTCCGTTGGGCGCCGGGGGCCTGGTTCCGCACCAGAGGCTGCTGGGTGTAATCCATCGGCACCACGCCTGGCGGTATGAAGGGGGGGTTGTGCGCCAGGAGTAGGGACGGCATGTCGCCGGACGCGGTGGGCAGCGACGCGGCGTAATCGTAGCCGTACATGTCCGGCGGCATCGACGGGAACTGAACGTTCGTGGCGCCCCCCGTCAATAAATAAGGGTTTCGCGTCAGGTCCGTGGTCCGCACGTGCGGCGGAGATTGCGGGGGGAACATGGACGAATGGGGGACGTACTGCGAGACCGACGTGGCCGGCGGCGACTTGACTTTGCTGACGGATGGTGAGATGTACGTGCCGCTGCCGTAAGCTGCAATTCAAGGCGAAAGCTCGTTAACGGATAAAACGATCGGCGAAACGGCGCACCCTGCCGGTGGACAACCCCTTGAGGCTGCTCTTCGCGAAGGCTCAAACGCAAAAGACCGAATCGAGTGTAATAATTCAGCAATTTATATTTGAATAAGAGCTGATGAGGCCTATTTTCAACCGGGGGTCGGGACCCCATGTCCCCAGCGGGTACATGAACCATGTGTGGGGTCGCGCGAGTAGGTATTTTATGCACGCAGTTGTATTACATTTGCTTTATTCGAGTTTTAGATTGGGGGTCGTTGGTTTATAGTGGGTTGCTATAATGGGATGCGGACGGCGTTATAAAAAAATCAGTGTAGTAGGCGAAATATATACTCTACGGCAGGGCTCGGCAACGTTTCCCTAGTCGCGGGCCAAATACAAAATCTGCAAGGTATGGCAGGCCGTACTGATTTTCCACCAATAATTCGGTTCCTTTTGCTGTTTACGATGTTGATAAAAACTTGGGAATTTATGGAATTCCAATCAGATTTACTCCTCATACGACATACAGTACACTTATAGCAAAGTGCGGTTTCTCGTTTCAAGTAGTTCCTCATAAGTATGCAATACAAGAAATTGCAAGGAGGGCAGATGCATAAAATATAGTATCACTAGGCGTGTACTTATACATGTTACTACAAGTTGTAAAGGGGCTGTGGGCCGGATGCGGCCCGCAGTTTGCCGACCCCTGCTCTGAGGTTTTAGTGTCTGATTCCAAGCTGTTAAAGGATTTCTTTCGATAGACAAGGGTTTGGTAGTATATGGAAAATTTTAAGAATAACCGAACGCAAGCACATGTGCGTCAATGCGCTAACTTACAGTCAGAGTGTACAATCTAATTTTTCCGCCAAACTTACCGGGAGACGCGTAAGTCGCAGACGCCTCGCGCGCGAAAACCTCGGCCGTCGTGCTGAACGATGTCGAAGCGGGGTGCGTCCCGGGGTCAGAGCGCGCTCTCCCAGACGACGAGCCGCTGCCCGCTGCAAAACAAGCCATGCGTGACCGTCGCGGAGAAGAGCGAGAGAGCGGGAAGCGCGACTGTGTGACGTGCAAGGCCGTCGGCGACCTTCAAATCCCTCCCTACATACCCTTGGGCGTTCACAGCGCGCGCTCGCGCGTCTGGAGAAACGTAGCTGCAAACGCTCGCGTCGAAGCTGCAACAACGAAGACGCGCGATTCGCCCCAGCGCACGACACGTTGAACGCTGGCGTAGGACAAAGCGATTGCAAGTTCTTGAAGCTAGTTCTCAAAGCGGAAGGACAGAAGCCAGTAGTGGCGTGGCGATAAAAGCAACGGTTGTTGACAACAACAAGGGTGGGTCATGGACCACCAAATTTCTAGCATATCTTGTCGTTTTGTGGTTCCAGAGACGGGCGGTGGCTCAAACCAGATACTGTTGCTCGCTTGAAATCAAAATATTTGGCCTTGGGCTGGCTACGCCATTGGTTGGCACGACAACAAAACTGGCCCCGGTATGTCGTACGCCTACTCCGCCAGACTAATTGCTGCTTTCCCTTCTCTTACTTGCGCCACTAGAAAGACTGACAGTGAAGCTAACACGTCAATGTGAAAGCGCTGGCGTTCTCCGAAAGAAACGCAGTAAACCAAAAAATGGGTAATCCAGCAACAAAAAAGCGATGTCCATCCCTCCAATAACGGAGAAAAAACAATGCTTCCCAACTCCCCCCCCCAAAAAAAGCAAGGTGAAACGCAGGTTGGCTGTAAGACGTTTTGCAAGTTGATTTTCATCCGGTTGCTAGGGCAACGGAGCCAATGAGCATCAAATGCAAATTCGAAATACAATAACGGCGTTGTGCGTGTATCTTCGATCATAAAACTACATCGTAGCTGCGCGGATTCCTGCCTGTCTAAAACCATTGAAGGTAGTGACGCCTCACTTTATTACAAACTCATAATCAGTGTTAAGTGCGAGAACCCACTGAACCAGCAAAATGCAATCGAAGCACTTGCGAACTTACTGGAAGAGCTGCTCAGATCCTGGGCAGGACTAGAGCTGGTGTTGGTTGAACCGTCGGCGGTCTTCTTGAAAAAGCTATGTTGCAGTGCATAGAAAGGCGTGAGACGTTCCTTCGGGTCGTAGGCAAGCATCCGGAGAATCAAATCTGCGCACAGGAAGATAAAGCTGAAGATTTCTGCTCCACCACAACGCTCCCGTTCAGAAGACCCTACGCAGGAGCCATGGGCGCGGAAGGATTTTTTCCAGGACGGGGGGTGGGTAACAGTGGTGATATTTCATTTCACCTACTCGGAACTGAGAGAACAATCTTTGTTTGCTAAAAATTTTTATATGAAAATATAAAATTTCAAATTCCAGGGCGAAAGCCCCCATTCCATCGCCCATGGCTAGAGCAGGGTTGTAAAACCTGCGGCCGTATGCGGCATTCGATAGAAATTTACGTGGTCGTGCACATGTAATTAAAAATATATGTTATTGCGGCCGTGCATTAATAAAAACTAAACCGCAACATTCTGCATACAAAAACGACCTCCCCACAAGCAACGCTACGACCTCCATGAACTCACTGGCGGCCTTAATTCATAAAAATAAATATAATACGGCCAGCAAAAGCGAAAAGGTTGCGTACCCCTGCGCTGGCTAGAGGATACAGTCACGCCGCGCATTCAGCTATTGTACGCCCAGCACGAGGGGAACGATGCACACACGAGAAGTTCGCCAATGCAGCACGCCGCATCAGTGCTATTATTTCTGAGCACGGTCCCCAATAAGTGAGCTTTCGCACGGCGGTTGTAGCAAGAAGCGCGCGTTAAATCCCGACGAATGAGAAACAATCCGGAATTGCCACGAAGGGAGTACGTCGTCCTTTGGTGCCTGCCACCGCGATCAGCCAATCACTACAGCGACACGTTCGGAATCGAACTGCGCCTTACGCTTGGCGGAAGTAAATCACGCGGAGCGGCCGGTGTCTCGGTTGTTTACCTTTAAATTTGAGGTAGTCTTGCTCGGTGTGCCCGGCTTCGTTGGCGCGTCGACCGCCGGGACCTCCGCTTTCGACGCCGAGGATGTCGTGCAGTTTTCGAGCACCCGGTTCTTTGTACTGGATAATAGAAACCATGGTAACATAAAAAAAAAACTTTGCTACAAAACAACGTATCATTTAGTTGTTAGTCTCGGTGCAACGCTTTGAAAGCCAAGTGGCGCCCGACTTCCGTCATGGGTGTCGCGAGATCCACGTACTATACAACCAGAGGCTTTACGGGGTCTTGCGGGTAAGCTGAGGACCTTTCAGTTTACTTGACAAGAAGGTGCTGTGTACTTATCATTGCGAGTCACGGACAAGGGAGGCGAGACAGTTTGAAATCACTTACGTAGAGTGATTGCATTTTCGTCATTTGCATCGCGCGCCCTTCTGCTTTGTGCGCAAGTTTTTTCCGACCATGAGGATCTTAATACCGAAGTGCGTTTAATAAGAACTTCCTGCCACATCTTAACAACGTCGTGCTGTTGGTCTGGGCCGGGGTGANTAGCTACCGAAGGGCATCGAGACTCGCCCATTTTGATTTTCTGATATTTGCCCTTTACAAATTTTTAATGGTCCTTCTCANAAAAGCGAGACCCAAGCGAACCACTTCTCACGCTAGTGCTAATGCACGTATGTCTTCGACATAAATAACTTAGCTCCACTTCGAAATGAGACAGCAAAAGTTGCATCAAATGTCTCTTGCTTTTTGCACGCAGCACACCAAGAAAAGCAGCAAGCTTCATAAAAAAACTACATCGCAAACGTTCGCCGGCGCTTAAAAACCTTTTTTCCTTGTTTCTTTATCCTCCACGTCCCGTCCGGCAGTCTCTCGAACATCTTCCGCACCTTTTGCGAGGAGGCAGCGTCAAGCATGTGCTGCGGCGGCATGCCGAGAACTTCGACGATTTTGTTCATCTGGTCCTCCTGCGAAAAAAAAACGCGTCGCTACGCGGGGCTGCCAGGGACGCCACCACTGCATCAATCGCAAGCGATCCGATGAATTATTCAAACCAAACAAATAGACCGTCCGGAAAGATCAACAGGAATGGATGACGCTGTAAGGGGCGTGCAAACACCAGTAGGTTAAGCGACAGTGAGAACGAATTCCGTTGCGGGTAAATAAAGTGCTCGCAGTTTAGAAGCTAACGCACGATGCGGATTTAGTCATTTTCAGACAGTATTCCGAAGTCTTATCATTATCACCGGAACACCGTTTGTCGTTTAAATCCTGTAAATAACTTCTACTTTTAACAAACGAAAAGACTTCTGGCCAAGCTTCGGAAAGAAGGAATAAAAAATTCTCACCTCGTTCGACCCGGCGAAGATCGGTTCGCCAGTGTGCATCTCGACCAGAATGCAACCGAGGGACCACATGTCAATGGCCATGTCATACGGAATTCCCAACAAAACTTCGGGCGACCGATAGAAACGAGACTGGATGTACTGGTAAATCTAAACACAGACGGAATGCGCTTTCGCGTCAGGCGCTTTGTGTTTAAGCACACGTGCACTTTAAATTGTTAACAGAGTGAATCGTCATTGGATTCACTACGTCAGTTCTATATTTCTTTGTTGCCTCTGCACAGCACGTGGACCTCCATCACGTGCCATCAGGCCATGTGATTTGCACAATGACAATTTTGGTGTGGCTGACTCAGCGAAAACCCGTACGCTTTCGCGTTGTGATCTATTCAAGGATCGATATTGTGCGACGCAACCGCATGCGTGTCGCGCGAGTGCGACGGTTCGCAGGCGCGAAAAACAGCGTACGGTTCCGGCACTTACCCGCTCGCCGAGTCGACAGGAACTTCCGAAGTCGATGATTTTGATGGCGCTACGTTTCGGGTTGCACAGCAAAATATTCTCGGGCTTGAGGTCACAATGAATGATGTTTATCTCCGGCGTGGAAAGGAACAGGAGCGCCGTGCACAGCTGTCGAGAACGAAATCGAAAGCAGGTCAATAAGCGGTTTGTGACTCGATCGCTCGCTACACGCAACGCATGCGCACAATGGTAGCAGCGTGTGGGTTGAGCGCTTGCCACAGCACGCTGCTGGCTCGCCCCCCTTGACTGAAGCCACACTGGCAGGCGCACGCGGAAAATTACGCAATATGTAAATGCTCTGAGAAGGTCGCTGCACTGGCAGCGAAACGACGCATGCAGAGGTCACTTGGCACGCGTTTCCCCAGCTCCGCGTTGAAGTGAAACCAACTCGCCTTTAACTGCGCAACGCATGATGACGTTCAACAAAGCGCGTACTGATATCAAACAGCGATCAGCTGACAAACGGCAAATACACATTCTGCTCATGAAAGATCACCGCACGGACGAAACCACACGCATCAACCGACCTGTTGCGCGAACTTCCGGGTGAGATTCAACGAAACGCCGCGAAAGTTAGTGTTTCGCAGCAGGTCGTAAAGGTTGTAGGACAACAGTTCGAAGACCAAGCACAGGTGGTTGCGGAATTGAAAGTGTCGCTTTAATCGCACTGCAAAAGAAACGGCGGAAAATACGGGTAAAGGTCATCCGCTGCTAACCGCAACGTATGCACAGGTAAAGCAAGTAATCTGGGTCACAGCAATACAGCGTTTTGTTTGCAAACCACAAACATGCATTTGATCGTTGAGAAACTCTTGACAGCACGCGGTGTTAATGTAGACACTGGTGTCGGGTCTTGGTACGCATGTGGGTCTTCAGGATTCTTTTTTTAATGACCTACCGTAAGCAGTAGAAAAGCATTGTCGCGTTGGCCCAGCCGAACACACAACCATACGGTTATGTTATGTGCTGTAGTTGACTGGAAAAACGAAAGCAGTTGCAGCTTACAAAGGCAATGAGTACACCCCCAAAAACAAAACACAACCGAAATCTGGAGATTAAAAAGCTTTCTACTCGAGCCATTCGGAGTTACTTCAGCCAGCTGAAATAGTGAAACATGAAACTGAGTTTTGCGGCGGTCACACTAGAAAGCGGGAAGCGCTTTCTCGTCAATACTCATTTCAGTGTTGCGTTTACTACCTCCTTGTTATGGGAAGAGTGCATACCGTCTGAAATCTCAATAAAACGTCAAAACAGCTCTCCCAAATTCCTGTACAGCGCAGCTTACACATTGCATCGAATGTTCCCATAATATCATAGGGACACCTCCATATTCTAGGTATCAAGAGGTATAAGAATACCGAGGCGAAAAGGTAAACCGAGGTGAAAAGCGCAATAACTTATGAATCATTGTCTGTAAGCATGGGCACAATTTTGTTGCAAAATGTGGAGGTCAGCCTGGTGTGGAATCAATAGTCATCGGGCCAATGCAGAAATGAAGTTTCATAAATACAGATTCCCAATCTTGTTTTTAGAGGTGTTTTAAAGCAATACTAATCACGCTTCGCTTTATTCTTACAGATGATTTACAAACTAATATACTTATTGCTACAGGACAGGGTACTATAGTTGACATGTTTGTGCACAGTTTTGATTGAACCCTTTCGTAGCGGTGCACCCCACGCATATTTTGGTGCATCGTGCATACCAGTTGAAGAACGCTGCAATAGACAACAGCTGTATTGACTTGAGAACTCAACAGGAAAAGTTCGCGTGTAAAATATTAGAAATAAACGTCTGCAATTAACAGATTTGCAGAAAACCCGTGAGACTCATAGCCCAGTCTATCAAAATAAGATCTAGAGCCCAAAACGGTGAAAACAGCGCGCAAGCTTAACAGCACCGCCAATATACACAAGAAACTCGTCCTAACACACAAAAAAATAAAAGACGTACATGCTTTCTTTGTCGCTACAAACTTTAATGTCTTACCGGTTACATCACCAATACCTTGCGCGAGAAGAAAGCGAATGATCATTACAAATCTTTCAATCAGATCCCAATAAAGCCGACAGCGATACATAGGTAGACAAAATAATCGTCTCCGGGTACAGCTCGTTAAAGAAATAAGCAGATAACTATGCCACCAGGGGAACAGCACGTTGGACTACTTAAGAATAGGTCATGGAACTGTAGTAGTGGCTGTTGTTGATCTATAAGCCCAAAGCAGGTGCTGGGTATTCAACTATTGCAGCTAAGGATAAAGCAAAGGACATCGTAAACTTTATGGCCAACGAGCGGTGTTTATCAGCATCGCGGTGTTATCAACAACAGCAGTGTGTTCGCTATTTCAAAATGGGCTCGACGCCGAGCAGCGACAAGCAACACAAAGTCAAGGTGGGAAACACGTACCGACGTAATATTTGTTGTCGGAATCGTATCGGTTCATTAGTTCCAAAAGACGAACTTCAATCAAAGCTTGCTTGTAAAAAGCTTTCTTGTTCTTGATTATTTTGATGGCGACATATTCTTGCTCTTCGTGATCGTAAGCTTTGGCAACCTGCGAGCACGAATCATTCTTCAGTAAAAATACATTTAACACCTCCTGCAAATGGACTCGTGTAAACAACACGCGGTCCTGTTTTTGCTTCCGCGTTGTGTTGACCACTTCTGCCCACTTACACGGAAGGAAACAAACGGTACCACGATCGCAAACCAATTGCAATTATAAAGTCGCAGTCCCAGGCTTTCTATTTTCGGTGCACAAGTGACCTTGGTCAGATTTAACAGCCAAGCAGTCTCTTGCCTTAAAGAGACCGGAACACGTTAAAACGTCTATATTTGAGACAACGAGGTTTAATCAGTTATATTTAAGGTTGTGTATATTCAATTTACGCTTAATAACTCCATATAACATTGACACATATGCAAATGATACGGGATCCTAGCAATCAGCGTCAGGGGTCATTGACTTACGCAAGAACTGCGACACGTCACAAATAACTGTTGTCCGATATACCAGTTGGGTTTCCACTGACGTACACGGTTCATACGGAAAAAAACTTAGTATTTATTAAAATACACGAAATTTATCATTTTTGCCGTTACTTCTTTGATGCTGAACACAAGCGCCCAATGGGTAAGTTGTTGTTTTCAGCGCAGGAAGCTTGTAACAGTTTCCAGTACTGCCCTAGTTTTTTTTCGGTCATAGACCGATTTTTTTTTTCAAAATGACCGATAAAAATTTAAGTCAATTCGGTCATACGATCGAAAATATAGACTAAATACTATTACGGCGAGTTTTACTACTATTATGGGACACATGACCGAAATGTCACAGCGAAAAGAATAGACTGCCCCTACGGTAAAAGTACAAGTGACTGACAAAACTGAAGGAAAACAATGCGTATCAATTCGACAGACACGTAAATTATAATTAAAATCCATGCCACTAGTAAATCGCACGGTGAATGCATAAAAGAAATCGGTTCCTCTTGACAAAGTCAATCGCAAAAATTCATCAATATCACGTGCTAACGACGCAATCTCTGGAGGATTTGCGTAAGTTCCCGAATGAATTGATGTGGCTGCTAGGCGATAGTGCGAGCTTACAACCACTAATGACTTGAGGGATCCAAAAACAATTTCCTTGAAATTCTACACCACACAACATTGGTCATAACAGAATTGAGAAACGAAGGCTTACACTTCCACAACATTTCAAAGAATAATTAAAATCGGACATCGAATTTCTTGAGATTTCATACAGCTTTTAGTAGCAAGGTCATAAAATCAGGGATGAATAATTTGCGGTCCGCGGGCCACATTTGGCCCACCACAGCATTTTCAGTAGCCCGTGGAAGCGTTCAGGAAAAATCACAGTAAATGTTAGTGCTGAGGCTAGTGTGAACCAAAACTTGCTTCGTTTCCATCGACTTGCTGCAACTTTCATTAGAAGGTACGGGCCTCTGCTGAACGCGGCTTTTTCAAAGTGTCCCTCGATCCAAATTTATTACTCCCCTTGCACTACATGAGAACCAAAAATCATAAGAAAGCAGAACAAGACAAAACTAAGAATAAATGCCCCAGTAAACAAAATGAAAACTGAAAGAACTTCTTTAAAATAACCATATAGAGTTTGTTTCAAGCATTTATGAAACTTTGGCAATCTCGCTCTAATATCCACTTCGTCAGCGCAAACGTGCTTTTGACATAAATCTAAATGCTCCGCACGTCAATACTAAAAACATGAGCACCAAACCCACCTGGCCAAATGAGCCCTTGCCAATCAAGGAATCGATCTCATATCTGTCATTCCATTTTTCACCGTTTCTGATTATGTAATCGTAGTTATTGTCGTCATAACCATCATTGAATACCTTCCTCTCTTTTTGGGGACGAGTATCATCTTGAGCCGCCGCCTGCTGTTTACGCTTTTTCTTCGCATAATAAACCTGAAATAAACATGTGCTCATGCAGCAAACGATGGACTATGGGAAATCGAAGTTAGAAGATACTGTACATTGGCACACAATTTACACAAAAACTGCGCACCTTCTGAGCAAATGTAGCAAAAGTCTACTACGATTTAATCGGAATTACACACAGATATTGTCTTGATAATATAACTTATGCAATATATACCTCATATAAGTTCAATTAGAGCTCAAAAGTTATCAAAATGAACGAAAAACTAAACTTTTACTTAGCCAGTAGGCTCTATCATACCCATATTCCTTACTTCATTTATATGTTTATAGGTTTTAATGAGGTCGACAGATAATTTTCTTGTAGGTGCTTTGTTTGCATCTCTGAACTGCCCAGGTATTCTTGCCATTTGCTCCTGAAACACATTGTTTTACAAAATTATGGAAAAGAATCTGAAACGTTTACTGTGTGGTGACAATGCTGCCACCTTAATATTTTGCAGTGCACTAAACAGATCATTAATAACTACAGCTTTCTGAAAGCTGACTTTAAAGATAGACACATACCCCTTCATAGAGCACCCAATTCAGCATTTTAGTGTCTCATCACGTCTTATACATGACAGACATTACCTGTTGCTGTTGTGCATAGAATTGCTGCTGCATGTCTTGTGCCATTTTATGCTTATGTGGCTGTCGACGTGTTCCAAGGTGAAAATCGCTGTAGCCACAATACTCACCCCCCTCAGCAATAGCTGCAACAAAACAGGAAAACATTAAATCAAAATATGTGATTAGGAAGGCAAATATTTTTGTTGTTCCACTAACCAGACAGTTTCATTTAATATTGCAAAAAAAATCAAGGATGTGTGCTGTGACAACTTCCAACAAGTCACTTTCTCCACAAAATAAAGCACCAGCATGAAAAAAAATTCCTGCTACCTTGGCATGAAAATTATAAGCTGACAGAAAACTTATTGGAACCTGAAAAAACAGTTTCGTGTCAAATGTCATTGCACATTAAGACTTCTTATGGAAAACCCCTATAAACATCAAGCGTGAAGCACACCAAGCAAAATAGACCTGGCAACCAAAAAAGGTCAATCTATAGAAACTAGATACATCTTACAGCAAATGTACATCAGTGGCTGCACACAAAGATGCAGAGCCAGTTGCAACCTTTCCTTGCAGTAAGAATTTGGAACTAACAACCTGACCCATCTTGATGTTGTTACCTTGCAGTAAAGTTTAAATCAATCATGCACAACCTGCTGCCGTATGCAGCCTTCAGTAATGAAATTTGCGGCCGTCCACATGTAATTTAAAATATAAGATTTGGCGGCTGTGCTGGCGTAAATTGAAGCAAAACAAACACAATGCAGGGAAATAAGTGGACATGATGCGCAACAATCTGGATGGTGATGTCACAAGGAGTTATAGAATGAATATGCAATTTATATTAGAATGTGTTCGGTGTTGGTTGGCACTTGGTATTACCTCATAAATATAACTCGAACTCATTAGCAGCCATACTTCATATAAATCAAAGTAATGCGGCCAGCGATAGCAAAATGTTGTACACCCCTGGTTTAAATAATCATTTGAGCAAACATGCACTATGTATGTATTAACACATTTGGCAAGTTATACAAACTTTTTTCTTATCTGTATTTCTCTTAACACTGTGACGGCTGGTCTACAAATATATCGTACCTAGATTTCAGCCTAAAACCAGCAGTTTTCGGTTGCCTTACCAACGCTATAGCTCCTCTGCCAAGTGTGCTGGAAAGCTGTTGAAGGGCTCAAACGGATCTGTCAGTCATCTAGTCTGCACTCAAAAAAAAGTTTGTTGGATGGGGATTGCGGATTTTTTGTGAGTGAACTCATAAGTGAAATAGTTTTTGGATCATTTCGGCTCATGTTACCTGGCCTAGGACCCAACTGCTAGGCCAAAGTATTTCGCTGAAGTTTTCATTGGAAACGGACTCGGGTCCAAGACTTTTGAACCTTTGATCGACTTTCTAGCGTTTCTGGTTCAAAAGGTATGATCTAAAATAAACTAATTAATTATCTAATTGGTCAAATATTTTTATTACTTTAGATCATAACTTTTGAACCCAAAACCCCAGCCGGTCATCCAAAGTATCAATAGACTCAGATTGTAACCTAGTTTCCAATAAAAATTCAGCGACATACTACCATCTAACGGTTTGGGCCCAGGGACAGGAGAAGTGGGCCAAGGTGGCCTAAAAGTCCTNCACAAAAAATGAACAAACCCCAACCAAAAAAATTTTTTGAGTGCAGACTACAAGACTTGCCGCGTCTTTTGAGCNTTTGAACAGCTCTCTACCACTTTCGANGCCTGAGTTACACATACGCAAAGCCACGTACGATCCGGCTGTTTTGGTGCGAGAATACGATTCCTACNGGACATCAAAACTTTTCATCAGGTGGGTAGTTAATCTGAGAGTATTTTCACCAGCACATTTTTAGAAGGTGTTTTGAGAGGTTGAAATGTTCCCTCAATATAAAACTGAACCTTGCTGTATTACCACGACCAAAATACACTAAATCCTTGGTTTTAGATAAAGAGTTGTTGCAAGGTCAAGCCATTAAAAACACCCTGCGCAGCAGAACTATACTGTTCATATGAGATATTTTAATCTGCACAGAGTGTATTGTATACTGTGCATACTGGAGAATGTGGTAGCTTTGCTGTGAATGTCTAAAGCTTCACATTGCACCAGGGCACATGTGACAGATAAATGTACACATAATCATTTTGCAAAGTTTGGTCACTTACCTATAGACCCAAGAGGTGCCAATAATGCAGTAAAAGGATTTTTGTTATTAGGTCTTCCACCTGGAAAAAGGTAATATTTATTTGCTTTAGAGGACTGGAAGGCTTGGCTTAAGCATAGTAAATATCCTGTTCAACTGCTTATATAACACAACTGCAAAAACATCACTTCTTATAAATTTGTAAAAATCACATTAATTTGGAACACTGTTAACAGTGCTTTTAAATCTGCACAATGACAAATCTCATGAAGTACTCGCTACTTCTTGTCAAAAATATTTGCGTTACTTGATCAGCAAAATAGTAGAACTAAATGCTGGCTTTTCAAATCAAACAATACATCCGTAAGTGGTATAATCCATCAGTGATATATCCATTCATTGTACATAACACCCCACCTCTGGTACTGCATTGGGAACCATCATCACTGGGATTTCCATGGAAATCTCTAACTGCTTGCTTGGTGTGCGTTTCACTGCTTTTGTTATTAAACCAATCAATTCTACACGATGAGAGTTCACTCCATGAAACATGGTTATCACCAACTGCAAGCGTGGATGACCACATATCTTCTCTATGAACAAACTTGGAAGTTTTGACGTTATTGCATGATGGAGAAATTACAAGCTCGTCTTTGACCACCATTAAGATGCCTGAAGCATAATCAACAGAGCACCTAAGCTAGTTCACAAGCTGAAAAGTGTTTAGCATGGTTGTTTACAACATTGTTGTATGCCTCCATGTAACAAATGTAGTATGCCAATCAGAACATTATTGGCAAAACTGTCTAATGTGCAAGAGAAACTGGTGCACACAGCTATTTTTTCTCACAATTGCTGCCACATCACAAGCACAATCGCTTTCCACAAGACCTGGGAATATATGGTTCACAACTCCTGTATTACTCTGACACAATCTGCCATTGAAGGTTTTCACAAAAGGTGATTCCCGTGTGAAACAAAGCGCCTTCGCTCTTTTCTCCACCGTAAAACCTTATTTCATGCACACAGCGCTACTTCCGTCAACGAAACGCACATTGTTGCGTCACACAGGAAACAGCAACATGTGCCCAGCGAAGTGTAACGCGACACGTCCTGCGAGGCGCCGATAACAATTAGCGCAACGCTGCGGCCGCCCGAGGCCTTCAATGATTCTTTTTCGGAGGAAACCGTACGATGAATCATTGATATGAGAACCACATTCATGTACGGCGATACACACGAAATCAAATGCCTTTGCTGCAAAGCACACAAGCGCTCTCATATTAATCGACGGATCTCATCGGGAACCCTGCGTCGCGTTACTAACGGAAGCACCACATGAACTCTATAGTTTAAGCTGACCGGCAACTCGAACATCAAGGCAACGCTACTGAACACAACTTTCTTGTACTGCAACGTTAACTGCTATTCGCACATCAAAGCACGTGACGATTTTCGCAACAAGGTGTCACTTTCGCACATACTTACAGCGCTTCTCAACGCACGCTTCTAAGCTACTACTGACGCTACACAAACTTATCGGCGCAACCCCGCGGAATGTCGTTACCATCTAATCGGCCCTACTGTGATTGACAGACGCAGTTGTTGATGCCACAGCTGACATCCATACGTCACAAAGAACATCGCGGTGTCACGATTATCTGACCAGTACTAGGCATTATTTCCTGACCATCGGGATGACATGTAGCCTGTCTTTAACGAACCTGGTTCGCTGCGGTCAACTGTACAACAATGGCGCTGGTGCTGCACAAACACCTACTGACCTAGAGGCGCTGCTACCTGACAACAAAATTATGAAATCTGTCTTACCATAGACTTCCCTTAACAACACAAATACGCAATGAGAAGCTTTTGTGCACGTGCTTGCAAGACAACGTAATGTCGAGCGTTACTGCAGTAACACCGCAATAGCTTGAAACAAGCCATTTTCCGGTGTTGCCCGCCAGCGCTTCTTAGTCAACTGCAATATACGCACGCGCGCACACACACCATCAAGACGAGAGATCTCACACAATCACGTACTGTCGCGCCTACCGCCACCTAGTAAAGGAAACAGCGCGCGGGAGCGCGGCGAGCACACAAAAGAAAAAAGGGGATCGATGGCGCGTCGCGAAAAAAAGGCGGGAGATACGCTGCACATGACGCAGATCGGGCAGGTCACATGACGTCAGACTGAGAAGCGTCGATAATAACTTAACGCGTACTTAACATGATGCAGCTCAACGCGTATNGGTTGGACAAGTACAAATNTAAACAGGTTGGTGGTTTACCCTGATCGAGACGAAAAAACGCGCACCATCTTCAACGATAAAAATGAATGACATCAGACACCCAAGTCTAAAACCGAAAACGACGTGGTGGACATCGGTCAGGGCCGACTAAGACCAGGAGTTGTGAAGCTTTGCAATCACTCAAGTACGTGGCAACGAAGAAAAACCATCTAACAGAAAGCAGGTTTAGCACAACCTTGAGGGCATAGGATGGAATTAGCCCCAGCTGAACATCAACTCCAGAGATATCATGCCATGTCAAGGGAAAAGCTGTGCCCATTTTCCGTCCATGCTTTTGCTGACGCCTGTGTCCTGTTCTACCTTTGTAGCGGTCAAGCAGACGTGCGAAGACGGCACTTAAATATTAATCGGGTGTAAGACGTTCAGTGGTGAGAAAGTCCGAAACGTCAGGTCGATTGGCCTGGGTTGTGCAACATGATCTCTATTATTGGAAATCGCGGTCACATCCAAATGGCAAAAATCACCCAGCCTCTCATTGGCTTCGAATACACGGCAGCAGCTCCCAAAAAATGAGGGTTCGAAACCGTAAAATTCACGACAAAAATAGTGCATAGAACGCATGCCCAAGCGTGTCACAAGGAACCTTCCGGTTGAAAAACATTACCTGGCAAGCAAAAGCACTTCTACAGTATTTACGTGCTTCGCCACTATAAAACAGTACAGTAAAAATCGCGTAGAAACACGAGTTGTTCGTATGGTCTTTGACAGATACGAAATTTTCATTTCTCGTTCCTGTGGTGAAGAAATTTGTGAAACTATACTGCTGTATTTAGATTTCGGCGACTACTGCCAGTCTGATCGATCAGCTGGTGGAAGCGGAGAAGAGCAAGAATGGATTGCACGAGACTGGTCGCTACCACTGTCTGCATCTCTACCGACAATGGATACAACTGAACGAAACACTCTTAAAACCCATGCACTGTTGTACTTGGATTACAAGTGCAGGTTTACTGCATAAGTGACAAATCTGTTCACTACCAAGGGTGTGCACAGACCACATTAAATTGAAGATCAGTTGTGAGATACACAGTTATAAATGTTCTCATTGGAAGTGTACGTTACTGCCATACTTAAAATTTTAGAAGTGAAATAGAGCTTTTGAGGAATCTGCCGGCCATGTTGTGCCTTCATATTACATTAAAAATTTAAGCTTCATTGATAATATAACATAAGCAAGTAACGCATCATCAATTTGCTATTAAAAAATATGCAAAACGAATAGGACTACAAATGATTATATAATGGAAGCACTGCAGCAAAGCAAAAAATTAAAGTCAGTTTATGGACACAAGGCACTGTAACATTGGTCATTTGGTAAAATGCTTTTTATGCATATATATGATTCACTTACGGTGCATGCTGCATGCCTATAACAATGTTCTGTTTCTAACCAATCAAAACTTTGTTCACTTAATTGAATGAAAAACATTTAACGTCAGTAATAAGCAAATATATGAATTGACAAAATGCTTGTTCCATTCTGTTGTTTGTTGACATAATTCAGTTTAAACAAACATGAACATCTTTTAAGTATTCTACTTCAAATTTTTCTTTCTTTTATAAAATACATGGTTACTTCTATAAATGTTTTTTTTTTTGAACCTGTATTTTTTTCATTGCAAAGGCTAGCCGTTCAAAAATTTACACCAAATAAGGTAACATGTTATTACCAAAATGAAGATAAATAGTGCATATTTATGTGGATACAACTAAGAAAAATAGTATGCCAATGTCACACTAAAGCACAGGTTCCCAACTTTTCTCTGACCATGTACACCTTCAGCATTTTGACAGATCAGCACGTACCCCTAAAATTTCTTATGACAAAAAACTGAGTGAAATATTAAAATCCACTGAAGTTTGAATAGAACCTTTATATGTAAGAATTTTTCCCTTAAATGTTCCCCTTCTGATAGGCAAATGTACCCCTAGGGGTACATGTACCACAGGTTGGGAACTTCTGCACTAAGGGCAATGGAACCTAACCAAGGATCCCATGGAAACTATTTGGAAATTAACAATCCTTTTGCTTAATGGATGCAAAAATGTGCTGCTTCAAGCATGAAGGAATTCCATGAATTGTTATAAAACCATCCATGTTGATGCCTTTGCAACAGTGTCTTTATTCATTATTAAAATGATCAATAGTTTGCATAAACATACTTTTGAAGTACTTCATAACTAGCACAAGGTTACAACCAATGCACTAATTCATGTAGAACAGAGTACCAAAAAATGACAAATTCAACAGGAAAAAGCTTGTGATGCACTTGCACAGATCATTGGCATAATACAGTGGTTCTCAAACTGTGGTATGCGAAGACCTTCAAGGTGGTACATGAATTGGCCTACTTCATTTTTCTTGACAAAAAATATATTTACAGCTACAGTTTTTACTTGTCAGGTTCTGTTAATAAATTCCTGGATTTTTGTGTAGCCTACTTCCCTTGTTGGTTTCTGAAAATGACCGTGATAATTTCTCACAGTCATGTGGTTAATGTCAGGTATGAGTCAATTCTGGTTTTCCAAAGGTTTAATCGAATGATATTTGGTAGATTGAGTTTTCCTGGAACAAGCTGGCATGTGGTCACAGCGCAGGTCCCACAAATGGTACATGATCAGAAGTTTGGGAACTACTGGTGTAATAGTTACTAGTTCAACCAATTTTCAGTTGCAAAATAAAGTGACCTCTTTCATATCCTACGACATCCAAAGCTGACAAAAAATAACAATATTTCTTTGGTCACGTTGAAAAGGAAGAAGCCATTAAGCATTGTGGAAGTTTTCATTATAACATAACACTTCTCAATTTTATAGCTCACACCCTTTTATCACAAAAAATCATTTTTGAACCCATAGCCATTAGACACTGACCTTGAATAAACACAACCACAATTGCAAACAATATCACAATACCAACAGCACCAAAGAAACCAAAATCTTAGGGTACATGAAACAAAATTTGAAAACAAGCAAAAAAGCTGTTGAAGCCATAAAGACTACATATGATATTAGTAAGGGGGACTAAAGAATACATATTATATAAGTAAGAGAGGTTTATGTGGCAAAAGGGACAAAAAAACTTGTCCGCCTTGTCTCATTGACAAAAGTGATGGAGCTAAACATAGCTTCTCTTCACAAGTGTAGTGAGTGCTCCATGTTTGCGCTGGCAGTAAACTATTGATGCATGGCCTCTCTAACACAAATGTGCCCATAGCAGTAGCTCCCATGGTACTCCTTGCTTCTGCAGAAGTTGCTATGCAAATGGTGCAACTCGTCTGCACAACTGTATAAATTGGGCGGTTACTATCAAGAAATGCACAAACACTATTAAACAACCACTCATTGTTTGTCACCCACATGACCAAGGACTGTGTTCAGGGTTTAGACAGAGGGGCTGTTTGTAAATTTGCAACAGTCTCCCTCATCAGCCATTCATGAGTCGAGTCCATACTGCACCCGCCATGCACTTCAGGAGCGAATGGAAACAGTGCAGAGTGCTTTTAATCTGGGAGACTTGAATGCCACATGCAAATAGCAATCTTGCCATAAGCTAGTGTTTGGAAGATGAAACATCACTTTACAGAAAAAGAACAAACTGGTCAAGGAAACCAAACAACTAGCGCATGGCCTGGTGGTAAGTGCTTTCACTTCAGTCCTGGTCTTACCAAGACCTTGTAAATTGATACTGTAACCTTCTGGCTAGGCACACACTGTGCAGAAGGGCTGCAGGAGCCATCTAGACAAGATGCATCATCCAGGCTTTGATCTGTTGCCAACTGTCAATAAATAAATCTTTCGCATTGAATGCTATCAAAAAAAAACAACACCCAAACAACATTCCCTGGTTATTGGCATCTCTTCAACTCACTGTTGTGTTTCTAACACTGTAGAGCTGAACAATGGGTGGAAATTCTTCTACCCTGGCACTGAGCCAGCAAACTCTGCACAGCCTGGGTTGATAAATGGATCCCAGAGGAACGGTGGGTGTGTTGAAGTTGTTAACACCTTCAGCACCAGGTAGATTTTTCTGCAAATCCTGTTTTTGCGCCTCTTTGCAACTCCATAACTCGCCAGTCAATTGTGCTAGAGAGTTGCTCAAACCCTCAAAAGACTCTACAAGTCTTCTAGTTTGCAATGAAAAAAATTAAAGTTTTGGGTTTCGTTTTTTTTGTGGGTGACATCATAAGCGAGATGGGTTTAGATCTTTTTGGCTGAGGTTATCAGGCCCTGGACCTCAACCACAAGAGGGAAGTATTTCACTCAAGTTTTTAGTGGAAACTAGGCTAAAATGTAATATTTTTTTGAACCTTTGATTGGCTTTCTAGCGTGTCTGGTTCAAAAGTTATGGCCAAAAACCTAAATTTGGGTAAACATTACTGAAAAAGATTCTTTTACCCATATTTTGGTTATTTTACCCTAACTTTTGAACCAGACACCCTTTGGACATGAAGTCCAGAAAGAATTTTTTACACACCTGTAAAACACTCAAGTTAACGTGGAATTGTATGCAGGTTATATGCAGTGTTTTGAACTTGAACAAGCCACTTGCTTTCACCAACTTGTATATGCATTTGTGTACTGTGATGATAACTTTTTAAAGGAAACTATAAAAGTGATTTTCCAACAACGTTTCTTTATCAAAACATGAGCTACTGAACCATGATTAAAGTTTTCATGAGGTTAAATCAAATATGTCTGCAATTAAGCTGTATTTTAGACTAGACTAGCACAAAATAGTCACACAGCAACATTTAAACAATTTACCTAATAATCCAAACAATGAGGTAAATTACAGGAAATACTTGCACACAGAAAAATGGTAACAGCCTGCCTACAAAAAAACAAACGTATGAGCAAAATTAGAAAAAACTGACCAAGTATAATCCATTTATTGCTAAGAATGCCAAGTACAATAGGAAAGGACCTGCATCCATGTTCTCATTTTCCAGCACACACTATCACATTACAATCACAAGCTTATACACTAATACAATGTCATTAGAATGTACTAGGCTGACTGCCATACTTGAATCTGTAAAAATTGGCCAAAAATCCAAGCCCATAAACTTCCTTTCAAACTGAAATAAACCATTTCAGCAAACAGTAATGCAGATCCACGATTTAAAACATATTTTGTCAACAAAGCATTTGCACTTCATGCACAAGTGCTCCAAAAGACTGCAGTTAATTAACAACCATAAATGGGTCGAGGACAAAGGTCAATTTAGTTACCTTATCAAGAGCATAGTCTGCATGAATGTATTGCATGACAACAAGCCTAACCAAACAATGGAAGAATGCCAAGTTAGAACATTATGCAAACTAAAACTCTGCATTGAAAAAAGCATATCTTACCTGTTACTTGCACAACGCTTTCTGCATTATCTAAAACAGGGGTGACGAACATGTGGCCCGCAAAAGAATTTTGTTCGGCCCGCAAAGCATTCAGGCGAGACCAGCAGTCTTGAACTTTCGCATTCAGGCAAGACCTGCAGTCTTGAACTAACAGGTTTCATAGTATGACTAAAAAGTTGTGCGGCCCGATTACTCAGCGGTAACTGATAAAGTGGCCCGTGATAGCAAATAGGTTCGTCACCCCTGATCTAAAACCTTGCTGAAACTAATTGACTTATAACTCAACTACTTTATCATCGCTTTCATGTTGGCTGACAACAATGACAGTATATATATATTTCACACTTGTACTCACCAAGTTTCAATGTGGAAAATGATGCAGTAGTTAAGACATCACATCAATTGACATCAAGACACGTTTTGCAGAGCTTGACCATGTATCCCAAATCAGTCCACTAGCAACAATGAAATCAGCACACACAATGTTTATGACACAATAATCAAAACACCACCATGAGCTATCGACCTGAACAGAAAATGTTTTTCATGATAAATTTATGAAACTCATTCCAATATGTACACTAAGTTATTTGTACATATAGAGGGAAAAAACATTATTTGGACTGTCACAGGTGATTCCGCAACTGTTCTGTAAGTACATCTTCTATTTGGAAAATAAAGCCATGGAACAGCAAAGTGTATAGTGCTGCAGTGTTCTTTAAAAGTTTAGATCTCAAAAGGCACTGCTACATGTGTTTCTAAACTTGCACACTGCTTACTCAAAAAGCGTTGTTTGAGTTGATGATGCCTACTTAGTAGGTAAAATATATATTCTGAAGATCTTAGTGTCTAATTTTTGCTGGGAAAAGATTCCTTTCAGTAGGCAGTGTAATTTTGGTTCAGTTTCATTATACTCACTGTGTAATCCCTTGTTAGTGTCGCAAGTACACAGTGACACACATCTCTACCCACTTGAGTCAGAGCCTTGCCACTACTTTTATAATGAATGCTGCATTGGTGGCAAGGCAATGGGAGCACTGCACATGAGCCCTTTCCTTGCACCCAACCAATGATGAACACAAGGCTGGGCAGGCTACAAGCACCTTTCAAAGTCTTCAGTATGGCCCAACTGGGAATCGATTCCAGTCTACCAGCTTTAGTGACACATGCTCAACACAATCTTCCTACACATATTGAACTCCACTCAATGAAGAGTGGGCTGTCTGTTTTTCATAGTACACATGTTGCTAAATGCATAGATAGTAATACACTAGAACAGGAATGTTATACTCATTGAGGTTCACATCAGCACTGTGGTTGTTCTCAAAGGGCCAGTTGTATACAACAGTTACGACAATGTGCATTAACACTTTTATTACCAGAATATTTAGATCTAAATATTTGGTGAAGGATGGTGACCACTGTTACTGGGCTAAGTGTAACAATGTTTCCATGAGGATTACTGCAACCTTATGTGTCACAATATGGTGACTATGCACCTTCAGAGCATTAAGTTGAGGTTAAAGTTAGTACATTAATACAATACTGCATTCAATTAACCATTGCCAAAAGTAAAAAATTTTCCAAAACAGCAGTAACTTCTTTGCAAGATGTCTTGACCTGCTTTGTTGTGCTTTTTTGCACAAGTTATCTGGATGCATGAGGAATATAACAGCGTTTTGTCAACATCTACTGAGGCCAATTTAAAATCAACCGTTTTGGCTGATACATCGGTAAAACCCAAGATAAAATCGGCCAGGCCGATATATCGGTCTATCTCTATTAATTAAGTGCTACTTGCAGGTTCACTTCCTGGGTAAGGTTCCACATAGCATGTGACAAACTATCCAATGAGAAGATCCACACCTGCTGCCAAGCTATAGGTTTTCCCTAGTTCATGAAAGTACATAAAAAATAGCTAGATAAGTTCAAAATCATCCTGTCTTCAAAGTAATTGCTGACTAGGTTCAGATATTTCAGAAATCTAACTAGGCACAATGAATTAACAAACCACCATGATCTCAACTCTGTTAGAAATGAAATATGCCTAAATTTTTTCTTGATACTTTTTGAGATGCTGCTTCAAATTAGACAAAGCCCAACAAAACTATAAATCTTCACCTTTAAAACATGTACACATATTCTACACATCACATATTCAGGTTATAAACTTTGAATCAAGTTTTGCTTAAAGGTTTAACTTAATAACCATTTAGAACGGTCTCTTTAAGGTTTATTTAAACTGTATATTTAGGGCAGTGGCTATAGATACGCCTGTGGATCTTGAAGTTTCAAAATTTATTCTAACCTAACCCTAACCCGTAAAGGTACTCGTAAGCCTGAAAAAAAGTAAAAAAAAAGGTTAAGTCAGCAAGGTGAGAGTTGAACCGAAAACCATTGGCATACCAGCCGTAATGCATAACTGCTATACCACGAGACCCACGTCATTTGAATGACAAACTGACCCTTTTATTCGAATTGTGTCAGGCTAGGTGTATCCGTAATCACTTCCTATATTTATCAACAATGAAGAAAAATCATAACACTTTCATGGGATATCATCCATAGATTAGACCAGTGGTTCTCAAAGTGGTCGATATTGACCCCCAGGCGCCCATTGGACCATCCAAAGGCTTGATAAATAGTCACGGGGTCGAATGGGGGTCACTGAATGGCCTCTTAAGTTTTAAGCATATTTTTAGGTTGTGTATTATTTTATCATGCATTTCAAGTAAGAAATACTCAAATCTATTTTGACAACATACCTTCCTTGTATTAGTAACTGTTGGGCTAGGCCACAGGGTCTACAGAAAATTGCATACTTTAATTGGCGGTTAACGTGCAGAAAAGTTTGAGAACCACTGGATTAGACAAACATACAAGTGCAGCAAAACATTTTTACATTAAACCATAAAATGTGACAATGACAACAACTATTTTTGAAATGCCCCCATACAATCAGACTAAGGATTCTTAACTTTTTTTACAACGCTTCCCTTAAGTAACTGTCTTTTGCTTCTTGCCCCCTGACTTTAAATAAATAAAGTAGGCGGAACACTTTCCCATTCAAAAACTTTTCATGTTTGTTAGAGCATGAAAGGGCTGATATTCCTCTGGAAAATTACTGACATCCCCTAGCTAAACACTACTGAATTAGACAAGAAATATAAAAGAAGGTCAAAAGCAATGTAAAAGCAAGGAATACAATGTGCATCAATTATAAGCAAAATATGGAAATCAAACACCATCAAGAGTTGAGATATATTGATGATGCACCATATTGGCCCATAAGCCACAGGGAATGCAACAAACCTTGAAGATGAACAAAGGTTTTCCTTCAGATATATTTGATTTTGAAAAGAGTTTAGTATTTTCACATGAAAAAAGATTATGCACAGGAAGTCAAAGTTCAGTTAGTAATAAATTGCTTGCTTTTTTGTGAATCCATTCATTTCCACTTGACACTTCTCCCATGTTGGTTTTTCTACCGTTGATACAAAGTTAAAGGCATTGCCAAACAAATGTGCTGTTGGCGACCTAACATTTCATGCCAAAATAAATACAGCTTAAGTTACAAACATAATTTGAATTCTTATGCCATCTCTTCCCTGCAGGGACTGCAGTCCCCTATTGAAATTTCTTCACTCACAAGATTTTCAACAATATTTTTTTGCACATGGCAATTTTGCATTTGAATTCGTAGCCAAGGCAAGTAACATATATTTCATGGAAAACTCTGATGACACTTGGGTATAGATAATTTTTATTGCCACATGCTAAATTTTTGCTTGTCACACACACAAGCACTCATTGGAGAACGAAGTTCTCCAGTTCTAGTCCAGCTGCTCTTTTCTTTACTCCATACCATTATCCCAGCAATTAGACATGGACTAAAACTTGCTACAGTAAGCTTTCTGAATTTTTTTTTCACTTTCACGCCATATCTTCATCATGCCATTGCAGTAGTCAAGAAAGTTAACAATTGTATATAATAATATAATACTGCACAAGTACATCACAAAACCTACAGAAAAAAACAAACATTCAGAAAAGGCATATACAAAATGGTGAGAAAGAATACTGGTTAGTATACTGGGAATAGCTAAGATCTGATCAAATTAGCACAGAGGCCAATGAATATGCTAGCAGCATTCCATTCTCTGATCATAGCCAAGGACAGGTGCTGATGGAGCCACTCCCTGAGATTACCAGACATATTTTTCTGAAATCAACAGAAAAAGCCAAAGCTCTCTGCTGTGTCAAATAAATCAACACACACCATCAGCATGGAAGCAACACTGTAGAATGGGTGTATCATTCAACATATCTGTTCCCCTTGCTTCGCTTTTGCTACTTTGTTTTGTATTTGTATTGTTGTTCTTATTCTCTCATGACATTCAGTGGAGCTCAACTTCATCAAGGATTTTCTTTTTATATCAGGTGAACCCTGGCTGTGGTCAGAAGGAATATTGCCAGTATCCTAGCCTGTGTCTATGTAACTTCAATCAGATTTTGGTTATTTCTAATGTTCTGACTAGTATCACTACCGGTCAGTTGCCATTGTTTCAATGTATACCAGTTTTTTTTAAGGAAAATGTTAGGAACCCGGTTTGGATCTGTAGGGACCCGATTTCTCTGATTCTAAGGACCCAATTTTCTCTGATTTTAAGGGCCCGATGATAATTTTCTCTGATTCTATGGACCCGATTTGAAATTCAAAGGACTCAAATCGGGTTGATGAAACACCTTAAAAAATCCTGATGTACTACTATAGCTAGTATTATTCAATAATACTCAATAAAGGCAATAATTTGCCTCCTGAATGTTTCTTTCTGTAAGATTAGATTGTCATCACCTGGTACACGACAGTGTTATTTCACTCATTGGTTAACTGTCACATAGTGTATGATGACGCTACAGTATTGTTGTCTTGTGATATGATACTGTACACTGTATGTTCCACCTCACTTGAAACTTCTGAGGCTTTTTGAATCAGCTGAACTACATTACAACAAAGATACTGGAAGTATACCACAATTTCATTCACCAGCTAGCATCTTAACAAAGTTTCAATACATAGCATCGCATGATCAATGGAGTGACTGAAGCTCATAAACTACCAGCACTTTTCTACTGAATGTGCCTTCATGAAAACCACTTGTCCACTGTAGGCTAGTAAAATCCAAAATCATAACAACAAAACCCATCAACCATCCATACACCATTCTACGTTTTAAATACACCAACAAAACTAACGCGACGTCAGTTTCAGTGTTGTGCGCGGGAAACGTCAACTTTTCAAATCGTAACTTTATCTGGCTAAACTACAGTACACCTGGCTGTGTCAACAAAAGCGTAACCTGAAGGCTGATTGAATGACGTTGAGCATCAAAGCAGCAAGGTGACGCTCATGGGTTCACACTCATTCGGGCACAATACATAGGGTTACATAGCAACTTCAACAAGGCAGTCAACTCTGAAAAAAATACATAAATTGTTATTCTCAACAACCGGTGCTGAACATTCTTGCTTTTCTCATTATTGCAACGCAAACAAAATGGCGGCGAGCGACGTTGCACATTATTCGAACTAAATCGCGCAACTAATCGATCGCTGTCGCCAATGGTGATGTCGATGACTGTAGGAACTATGCTCAACACAGAAATCGTATAATTACCTTACACTTTCGAGAAAAGTCGTGCCGCCGTAACAGCTCCCAAAAACAAGATAGCTTCATTTTAATAAAATTGCTTCACCTTCACAGGAAATCTTACATCAAGAAGTAAGCTCAAGTACACATTTACAAAATTTTACCTAAAAGAGCATAAAAAGCATATCAACGACATTTCAACTGAGCATATCAAATAATAAAATACAGTCGATCACAAAGCAAACAAATCAACACAAGGAGGTATGTTGTGGTGAAACAAATTGCATGCTCACCTAGAATAACTTCATGAACAATGCAACATCATTATAAGATCACAAAATTATAAACTCGTTGACGTGATGCTTCCCCATTTCTAAGCATGGGCGTGGCGAAGGCTCGGTTGTTTAACAACAAGGCAGTCACGTGTAAAATACGTTCCGAATTCTGACCATCCCCAAACAGATAGAATCGTTATACGGTGGCGAAATTACTACTGCCTTGTTTGTGAAATGTAATCACGTTCAGTTTGTAAGTTTCATAATCAATCGTTACGTTCTTTTGTGTACGTTCAGTTTTTCGAATTAACTTGATCGTATTTTTACAAGAACCTTGTCTGCTGTGACACAGTAGCGGCACCAAGATTACAATTTTCGCAAACCTCAATTGCAGTATTCTGGAGGGATAGAATCAGCTTCTCCTCTAAATACCATAGATTTGGTTTCTTTTTTGCGAAAATGAAACAACTTTCTAGAAACATAGGAGTTTTTAATGCTTTCAGACTCATCAAGAAATTTGATCATTGCTGTATGTAGACAGTGTAGTCTAAGTATAAATGTCGGAGTCGATTGTCAAAAGCAGGGTTGAATTTTGTAGATCAGGGGTTCCAATCTTTCAGCATTTCGACAAATGAGCATGTACCCCTAAAATTCCTTTCTATGGCATAAGCTAGATCGACTCTTTCCCAAATATTTTATCATGATTAATAATGAATATATTTAACAAAAAGCATATAATGATTTTTAAAATTAATATTCATTGATATATGTATAGCCTAAATATTTGGAAACAAATACTGTAATGTGCAACTTTATTTTTCACTTTATTGCTAACCTTGCGTGTCCCCCTATCGATTAGCAAATGTGCCCCAGATTAGCTTGGTAAAAAATCAAAAATTTTATTTACAGTTTCTTGAACCTCTATTTTGCGCCCCATACATTCATATACTGCAAAGCCACATCAACACAGCGCCCTTACGTAATGCATTGAGCGGCGGATCCAAGCCCACTTACGAAAGTGACCTTATTCACCACAATTTTGTACAATTTGGAAAAAACATTCGCGATATGATGCCATTTCGTTGTCTATTGTTTTGGCCAGTGTTTTTTAAGCCGTTTTTAGGGTGTCAAAATGACACCCTAAAATTTTGCAATGACACCCCAAATTCTGAAAGCTAAGATATGGTTTTGCCTTGTATTGAAGTAAAATGAATTGAGGAAAGCATGTTTTCCTGCACATGGCTACTGCAACAGATGGCTGCAAATGTAAGTTAGGTATCTGTGCATTGTCATGGGCTCCGCATCGCTTCGGCCTTTTACTATACGGCCGCAGATTTGTACAGTACGGTGTACAAAACAGCGAAAACATTTTATTGCAACTATGGAAATGTTTTATTGTTTGACCATTGCGATCGGCTTGCCTGGCGATGCATCAAACTACGATAAGGACAAAAGGTCGGCAGTTACAGAGCGCATTCAAAACAAAGTGGTTGTCGAGTGCGGCAGCAGTGAGATCAAGGAGTGAGATTTTGGCTATTTGTGCCGCACTGAAGCAGCTGTAAGAAAATAATAATGATGCAATGTGCGTTGTTTTATTGCGACTTACGAAAACAAAAAATTTCAACATGCTGCTTTCCTGTTGTCAACATTGGCACCTCACCTGACAGAACTGAGCAAAGTTTTACAGGCGGGATATTTTAACTTTGCACAGATGTAAGCGTCCGTATAACTGTGCATCAATAAGCTCCCTGATGCCGCTGCTAAATCCAAGCTTAAAGCTAAATGCGAAACGTTTAATAGTGAATTTGGGGATCCTGGAACGCCGGATGGTTGTGTGTCAAGTGGCATGGCGTTTTGGAAGGGCAGCGAAAGATCGGCAAATTGATCATCTCCCTACACAAAAAGGGAGACAGGGGTGAATGAACCAACTACCGCGGCATCTCTTTGCTTAGTCTTCTAGAAAGAGTGCATGCCATGATGCCACGAAAATAATTGAACCAAAGCTGGATGATACCCAGTGCGGTTTTCGTTGCTGCCTTAGCACTACAGAACAAATTTCCACTCTTCAGCAAATTTTTCAGAAATCCTGGAAAATCCTCGAGAATTCCTTGATGTTGGACTCAGGCAATGGTGTGTGCTGTCACCACTCTTCTGTCTATATCAAGTCTCTCTACACAACGGCTCACGGGCCAAATCCGACCTGTGAAGCCATTTCACCCGGCAGCAATACATTTTGCCAATAATGAAAAAATAATGTATTTACGAAAAATGTGTTGATTTGGTAGAATGTAACTTATCCCGAAAAATAAACATTACGCAAGATGTCCGGCCCTCGAACTGTTTTGCAATAGCTTATGCGGTCCTCTCCCAAAAATTTTGGTGAGCCCTGGTCTATATGAATTGGATAGACAGTCACAGACGCGTCGACGAAGGTGTCACTGTTGGGTACTGCAGGATGAACCTTTTGCTTTTTGCGGACGAATTGGTACTGCATGCGTGGATCTTCTCAACAGGGTCTTCAGAACGCATTTGATCGGTTTTCTGCTGCGTGCGACCAAGCGGGAACGAAAATCAGCACTATAAAAATTGGGGTATTGGGTCTCACAAGACGCCCAAGGCAGTGTATTCTGCACTTGAGCGAAAATACACTGCAGCAGGTGGAGATGTTCAAGTACCTTGGGGCAGGTCCATCACCAGGATGAAGCAGCAGGGGATCCAAAAACCAGAAGGAGGGACCAAAATCCAAAGAGGGCCACGTTTTTAAAATACTGTATTGGATGTATTGAGCAACCAGAGGGCTAAACCTGAAATGGGGAGGCACATATTTCAAATGGGGGGCCGGGCACCACTAGCCCCCCCCCGCTGGCGACAGCCCTGCCTTGGGGTGGTATACTCTCGAGTGACGGAAGTCGGAACAAAGGAATTAATACACGGATTAGTGAAGCTACTGCAGTTCTGCGCAGGGGAGGGTCCATCCAGTAAGTTTAGGGGGGCGATTTCAGGGTGACCCAAAAAGATGCGTACCCATATTTTGTTCAA
>JGI24159J19872_10000695_pt1 | contig 32496 bp, 20 predicted proteins | sample Ectturendosymbi4_FD_19872 | JGI IMG/M metagenome (IMG submission 19872) | reverse complement strand
ATTTATCTCTGAATGTCATTGTCCTGCTTCAGTACGGCATGAACTAATACACCAAGATATCTGACTAGTTTTGCAAACTTAACACGTACACCATTAAGAGCAATATCTGGTGTTGCATATTTTTTATACTTTGTAGTAGCAAAAACCATTCTGACTGTCTTGCTAGAATTAGAAATAATTTAGTGCTGAGTAGCATAATCACAAGAAATAATCAGATGTGATTAAAGATCACTGACACTGGATCCAAACTCACATCAAAAGTAAACAGTTTGTGATTCACAATGACATTTCCCATGTAGTGAATCCCACATTGGCTGATCCCAGCTGGACTAAGAGTTCTTCAAGGTTAACAGCAATTATGTACGGACTCAGAACTCTGTCTTGGCTTTCTGCATTGGCTGCAAAGATCTGTAAGGCAAGTGGCCCAATTTACTTGTATCATCTGATTTCAATACCAACTCACATTCTTACTATGCACATGGGTACATTGCACTTGATTAGTTTTGTTAAGAGCAGGTTTTGACTGAGATTTTTGAAAGCACCTTGCAATAGCAAATTGGTTGCTGGAATGCACTTGCCTTCTGCCATTCAAAATGTGATTCGTCAATCTTTGTACTACTAAAATTAATGTTTTTATGGCATCTAATCATCTTGCATTCTCAACCACACTTTTGTGAGAAAGTTGCTTTTGCAACTACTTGCAACTGCTCATGCGCTTTCAAAGCTGGTTTGTTCCAAAGGAACAAAGGTTGATATTTTAACACTGTTGTTCTTTCACAAGGCTTTAAAGTTTTGGTATTTATTTAGAGCGTCGCTTGACTTTGTGCACTGTTGATGGAATTGGTGAAAATGCCAGAACACTTACCAGGCTCAATACTCCTGCAAGCTCCATGAAAAAAATTAAGGTAGAGTTAAATAGAATCCATGGATTATACAAAAATGGTAACAACTAATAATAATATTGTGAATGTATTGCCTGTGACAGTAAATTTGAAGGCTGTTGGAATTTCAATGTTGCTTTACTTTGTTTTTGATTTCAAATGGATTCATATACCGCACGTCAGGTAGCATGCATCATAATGAACAGTGGTAGTTAACATGCACATTTTTATACTTGTTTGAACTAGATTGAAGAACACATCACCCTAGAACAATTGCACAGAATTAAAACAGCATTTGAGGTAATTTTATAAATATGTTGTGAACTGATCTTCTTAAAACATTATCTTTAATTTTCTGTTGTTGAAACTTCAATGTAATTTTTCATAATCACGTCACTGTGTTTCAACAGCAACTGTTTTATCAAAAATTTGTAACCAAGTTTTTATTTATAAGAGTTTTGGTTCTCAGTTGAGCCATGCTAATACCCCAAGTTTAGCACTTTTTAGTGAGTTTGTTAGCTATTTTTAGTGTATTAGGAAAACGTTTTGACTTTTCAATTGTAGATAGAATGTTGCTCCAATGTTTCTTAATGTTTGTCTTAATCGTTTATGGATGTAACTAGTTTCTGTTAAGGAAGCAGATACAGATGGAAGTGGAACTCTTGATATTGATGAGTTTAAGACAGTTGTCAAAAATTGCCTTGATGTCAAGGGAAGGGTAAGAAAATTCTGCTTTTAGTATGCTGTAGTTGTACCTTGCATCATGTTTCTGTAAAAATTAAGCCTACAGTAATCAAAAAATAAGACGCAGTATGATTTTTCAGGAAAACTGTAATGTAAGCTCTATCTCAAATTATCTCCACTCAAGGTCATAGTCAGATGAAAGAAACTTGTAGCCTTTGTGGTAACAATTTATGAAATTGAAATCACTGTAAATGGGTGTTTGAGTAAATTGTAGTGCATTTGTAGTTAATGTAGACTTTTGTACTTCTTATGAAAAATTAAGAACGTCACTGAAAAATTATATCATTTCAGGTAGAAAATTAATGTAAGGTTTCATTTACATTTCCTGAGAAATACTCTTATTCAGGGCTTTTTTAAGGAAAATGTTAGGTACCTGGTATGGATCTTTAGGGACCCAATTTATCTGATTCTAGGGACCTGATTTTCTCTGATTTTAAGGACCTGATAATAATTTTCTCTGATTCTAGGGACCCAAATCGGGTCCCTAAAACGCCTTTAAAAAAACATACTCTTATTACATATGAGTTTCAAGAGATTAAGAGCTGGAATCTCAGTGTTTAAAAATTTTACATCTTTGTTGTGTAATATGTAAAAAGTCATTCTTTTTTGCAGAATGAAGAACAAATTGTTGCCCTATTCATGAAAATCGACTCATCATCCGATGGAGAAATCGATTGGGTATGTTTAGCTTTGTTCTGAAATTGACCTGTGTGTAGTTGAGTACTTTTTGTAGGTAGGTTTATTCATATATTTTTGTGACTCCAACTACCAAGTAACAGAAATGCAATGAATAGAATAATGTCACAGGGAAGAACTGTTAATTACATGTTAATAAAATAATAAAAACATTGAGGACTTAGGAATTATGCAAACTGGTGTTAACTACATATTTTAAACACAAAGGGTTAGTGAAAGAGCTGATGGTCAAATACCCAACCACCCTCATTTTGTTATAAATCAACACTAAATTGAAGACATTTCAAGTGAAGAGGAACACTGATGTGATAAAATATAATAATTTGAACATTAGATAGAAGTTGGTAACTAAGTACAACATCAAAAAACAGAGGGGGAATAGCATGGTGAAAAGCAAGAGTACTACAGAAACAGGCACTAATACAAAGTAACACAAAAATGGAACAAACACACAAATGAAGCATTAACTGGCATATCGGCAAAAACTATGCATTTTTATATTGTTTTCCAAATGAAGAAGATGAAAGAGACTTCAAGTTTTCAGGAATTTTAGACCAAAGTTTGAGGTCAATGCACATTTAAGAAAGCTGACCCAAAGATGTTTCCAATTCCGGTGATGTTTTCATTCTGGGTAAATGGTATTTTTGCGAAGAACGAAGCCTTGTTTGATAGTTGTGTGCTTACGTAATTTTTAAAAAGTAATTGTTAAAGTGCTCAGGCGGTTCACAGTTTTCAAAAGACTACATAAATTAGGCAACTGATAATTTAAATGAATCAGGAAGTTCAAATTTTCAGTATATACAATGGAGGATATCCGTTTTAGTTTTGTTATATTTAAGGGCTCTTACAGATTTATTCCGCAATCTAATTTGAAGAAGTAACGTAGTTTTGTTGTATCTTCCCCAACTATGTATTGAGTAAAATGGATGAGAACGAAAAATAGAAAATTGAACTAATCTTAGAACTGAAATGTTGGCATAGTGTTTTAATTTGAACAAATTTCCACATGATTTAGAGAGTTTTGTTACCAACTTTTCTATCTGAGGTTTCCTATTAAGTTTATCATCAAGCATAATGCAAGATATTGTAAGTTACTTTGTTTTGATATTGGTTGATTACTATTAGTATACGACGTGTAGTCTTGCTTCTTCGGGATTCGGGCCAATATTATTGCTTTTTGCCACTTTAGTGGCCACAAATGCAAAACATACATCATTAAAACGTATGCAATTGATTTGCATATTTTATCGCCATAACTATGCAAACATAAGTGCAGATGTTAGCCGACACGTTGGAAACGTATCATATACATTAATGCAGTTCTAGAATAAACCTCAACAGCAAGTATGATTTTAATTTTACGCTATAATTACAGCAGTCGTATTCTTTTTAAACGTTGTGTTTCCAAGTATTTGGTTGGTTTTTATTTGAAACAAGCAGTCCTAACCGCTTTTTATTCAATGGATTAGCATGCAACTTTATTCACTCGTTTTCGTCAAGGATGAGTTCTGCACGTACATGCAATTGGAATATGCTGAAAAGGAAGACGCCATGCTTCGCGCAAAGCGAGTTGAATTCGTTCTTCCTGCTTTTTCATCACCTACACCACATAACAGAGCTCCCGTACTGCGAATTATTTCTGTGGCTGCTGATTCGTCGTATTTGTGTGCCGGGCAGGTTCGTTCACTCGTTTTAGCGTGCATGCTAAGTTATATTTTCGCCGGTACCAAGCTTTCTTTGAAAAACGTTTTGATTCATGCTGCTTTGTTATTTGGAGTCGAGAAGGAGCGGAACTTTATGCTTTTTGTATTTGTCATGCGAAGACCAATGGTGAATGCCATGTTGGTGTCCCGGCCAATCCAAAAAGAAGATCATTAACTATGCCGCGCAAGGAGTATATTTTTTCGTGGTCCATTAGTTCCTTCCAGATAGCGCTCATTTTACGTTCCTTCCGTTTTTTCTCTGTGTTTATAGCACGTGGGACCATAGGCGCAGCCAGGGGGGCCAAAGAGACCATGTTCCCCAAAAATTTTTTAGAAAATACAGTCATTTTGTGCTTTGAGGGGCGTTTTTCTAAGCAAAATAGTGTTATTCGCTTAAAATCAAGCATTTTGCCCCCCCAAGTTTTTTGGCCCGCCCAAATTTTTGGACTGGCTACTCCACTGCGTGGCACTTATACTAGGATTTACGTTTAGCTTGAGTTGAAAAGATTTACTTCTTGATGGCGTTAAACAAAAAGAAAGGTGTAAAATTATATGATTTGTTTATCCTGTTTCCTTTTTAACCTTCCGTTTCTTTGCTTCAAACGTTTATGACAGCGAATTATCATGCTGAACTGATCAGCTCATGAACTTTTTAAGTTGTCGAAGGGTATTGTACGTGGCTTCACTACTCATGAGGATTGCGTTTATCCTCAATTGGTAGCAGGTTCGCAATATAAAAACATAAGTTTCTCGTCTTTTGCGACAACCAGTTTCATTTTTACTACCTTTCCGACAAACTGCTTATCTTTTGTATATGAGCTGCGTGTATATTGCTTGGATTGGAGTAAAAGAAAACATTATATTTTGGTTGTTGCTGTCACATTTTTCCTTATTACCAAGATATACGTAACCACACTCACGCAGAGAATTTCCAAGCTCTCGTAAACGTGTTTTACAAATTCCCCAAGTTAAATGTTCGTGACAGCCAAAGGAGTAGTCACGTCAACACTTTTCCACGAAAAGAAAGTATAGGGAAAGAATCAACCACGTGTGCAAATAAACCTCAAATGAACGCAATAACATTTAGGAACCAATACATGTTTTCCTATACAGCACAGTTTTTTCACTAAGTTACAGTATCTGCTAACGTTTGGCTTTGTTTAAAAACTGTTTGTTGCTGCAAGTTTCCCTGCTGTGGCTGTGTGTTGTTTACGAATAGTCGCTCTCGTTTGTCTGAATCAGTCAAGCTATGTTGGCTTAAATCGATCGGTGGCATATAACAAAAGAAAATACGGCTTCTTGTATCGATTTCATGTTGGTACTACACATATCTGAAAAGGATACACAACTTCTAGAATTTCCCGCCTTTATTGCCTCTCGTGACTAGAAGAGCCTTAAACGCTATATTAATCACTTTTTCATTCGTGTGTGGCGTGAATTCGTTTTCATCAAACCGATCTTTTTGTTCTGATGACTATATAAGGTGAACGTTCTACTTGAAACAGTCGTAGGCAGTTTAGCTTTGTTGTTTACTTGCATACTCTGTCAAGCGATTGTCCGTTCACATTCACGTTATATTGCACATTTTGGGTTTCAGGATTTTATGGACGGTAAATTATGCTGAGTTTGACATTGGTTGAACGGTCTGCAAATGTTGAAAAGTTTTCTGAGAAATTATTTGAATGATTGGCTGGCTTGAGTTTGTTGCTTACCTAAAAATCTTTCATATTTACAGATATTGCAAGCTTGCCCACTAAAAGGGATGCTTTCCATTTGCACTTTATTGTTCTTACATATGAATCATAACAAATTTTATTTTGCTGCAGCAAATAACTCAGTGAACATCATCACGCGATCATGACAGTACCAGGTGGCTTCGCAAAATCTCCCACTGATCAGAACACTCGTTGATTAATCAACAGAACGAAATCAAATAAACTACCAGAGTACTGCCTATCGAAAGGAACCCTTTACCACGAAATAATCAGACACTAAGAACTTACAGAGTATATATTTCTCCTACTAAGTAGGCATCATTAGCTCTTATTCAAATAGAAAGCTTACCAGATTAGACGCACCATGCTTCCCAGGTGGAGCAACTGAAGACAGAGTTATTCTCTGAAAGCACAGTCCCAAGCGCAAGTGTTTTTTTCTGTTCTTTTTGCACCTGAGGAGCATGAAGGTTCGCAGACAACGGTAACGTCATAGAGCATTTATTGAACAATGCCTGCTGTCACAAAGCTTACAATGTATTTTGCACAAGTCAAATACTTCGAAACAACATCATGAAGGGCACAGATTGTTTTGCAGACTTCCATTATTCAGAGAATGAAATTTCATTTTACCAACTCGAATAAGTTATAATGGTTTTATTGGAGTTTCTGATTGGGAAACTCCAATAAAACCATTTTAACCATTCCGTCCTCGGAAGGATTTTTTTCAGGGGGAGGGCACTAGGGATTTTTCCAAATGTTTTCTGGGGGGGAGCTAAAAGTGGTGAACTTTGTTATTTCCCACTCGAAATTAAGAACACAACCTTTAACATTTAAAAAATTTCAGAATTTTAAAAATTCACTGAAGGGGGCCTTGCCCCTCTGCCCACCCCTTCCGACGCCCATGTCCTTTCGTCCCAGTACAAACATAAACACAACTTCGTTGTTATTGTGTCCTACCTTCAGGTATTTTCGGTATTACATTTATTTTCATTCTGGCTACTCGATATGTATATCTGTTTTTGAAACAACGGAGTTCTCCGATAGTTAGTATCTATTTTGCTGTTTTATATAATTGCAGTTCAAGCAGAAACGAATAGTTGCAGTCTCATATTTGCTCAGAGACTGTGTTACGGCCTATGATCAATCTTAATTTTCTTTTATGAATACATTTCTGCTTAAATTCTTGCGGCACATTACAGAGGCATTGCAACAGCGGATAGTTTAATTGCGATGGGAAGAAAATTTACTTGCCATCAGATTTTAGTCGGTTGTTGTATGGATGTTTTCTTTCAAAAATGTCATGATGCATTCTTACCTTTTTCTATTATTGTATGATAGTTTCTTTAAAATTAAAATCCTTTTATTTGCATTTTTCGTTACTCTGCTTTCAATTTTTTTTTATTTCTTGAACAGCAAAATAGATATTAGCCTTTGCTTGGCAACCTGCTATGCCTAAATCCATCACGATTCGTCAGTTGTTTTTTGATATTATAAATTGAACTGAGGAACAACTTCGAAATTCAGTACGTGATTTTGAGTTTAGGCATAGCAGGTTGCAGTGCGTGAATCAAGCGCAGAGTCAATTTCTGAGTTGTGTTTTATCTCAGGACGGAATACTCACGTTTTGGTCTTCGAATTTAAAGCTTCGAAGAACGAAATGCATTCTCGAATGCATTCCTGCTGAAAGACCAGCTTATGTCAACAAGCCTTCGATTGTAAGTTGCCGCTTGGTCTGCGCTGTTTGCCACAATGTTGCATGTGCATTGTGCAATCTGTAAGCGAATTGTTCGAAGGTAGGATGCAATGACGCAGTGTTGCATTTGTTGCCATGCTGTACAGCAGATTTAAATTTTAAAAATGCGTAGCAAAGCTCATTGAATTGCGCAGAAGTTTTTTCAAATTCAAATGGAGAAACTTGACTTAATCGCATGCATTTCGTACACTCCTGGTATGGGGTTTGGCATCAAGCAGGCAAGGCATGCGTTGCAAAACATATGGTACACGACACCGGGCTTATAGGCACAACGTTTTTACTTCAGAACCACAAAATATGGGACACATGCTTTCATGAAAAAGATGTTGTCGTTTACAGTTGATGTAGAATGTTTCCTGTATTCTCGTGCTGTGGTTATCGCAAAATATTTGACCGTAGTACTCGTTGCCGGTGTGCTTGAAATGGCAACACCAAAGTGTTCCTGTCATAGCGGAGATTTTCAATTTGTTTCTACACACGTTTCTACACTTGTTAACGTAAAAAGAACCAACTCGAGCAAGAAGCAAGAGGACTTCAAATCCCCTTCAACTTGCCATTGCGTTATGATTTATCAAATTAGTAACATATAACTTAGTCGTAGAAAACTGCTAGTTCGGCAAACTTCGTATGCCACGAATGCCATTCTCGAAAAGAACGTCCTGTCCGGCCCGAATATGTCACACCCGAGACTCGAGAAGCTTTTCTAGCAAAGTGTAGAGACGTGTTTGGATTTGAAGCAGTCTCTCATTTGTAGGTTTTAACTAATTACGAAAAGATTATCTTTCGCTTCGGCCTTGTTTCAACCTATTTAACATTTTAAGGATTGAAAATCACTATATCAGTGTCTCAACTTTAGTTTGACTTCTCGTCCTGATTAAGATTTTCAGCGTAAAGACAATTTATTAGACATATTCTGATAATCACAACATGTAGTAATAATACGTGTCACTTGCGTTCATAAAATTTGAAAATCGTTGTATATAGCAGGCGCCGTGAGTTATTGTAATAGCGTTGATGTATGGACAAAGAACATTGCAATGATAGCTGACACTTTTAACTGTCATGATTATTCACATTTCATGACGCATGCAGTTTTGTCGCGTTTGTAGACCAAGTACAGTGTTGGTCTCTATGGCGTGCTGTGTTCGTTTGGTCAGCTGTTGTGTTGTTGGTACTCAAAGTTACGAATGGCACAGAACTACATGTCGCTTTCTTCGCATGTTCAACCCGAATTCATTCCGCCGCAAACAAAGCTCTTCTCTCTGCAATTACCACAAAGCCCCTTAGCTGTAAACAGAATGCTACATGTTGATGTCAACTTTCGGTATCAGTCACTCGCCGCAGTACGCTGTGTTCAATCACTCCGAACTCGCAATGCTCTTGTAATGTTGTGACGCAAATATCTTATTGTAAATTGCATTGTTTGCCTTTCAGTGGGTCACTGACGTCGCGTTGATACCTAATCACGGTAAACTGCTGGTTGGTACGGGAGAGCGCGAACTTCATTTCTACGACGTAATATCGTTCGAGTTTTGCTGCCAGATCATCGGTCTTGACGCAGTTCCTTTGCGAATGGACTTGAAGCAAATCGACGAGGACCAGTGCTTGATTGTTTACGGAGACGATCAGGTCTGTTTCATTTACGATCGCAGTGATTGGTCTGCCGGTCTGCTTTTCGTCACGCGAATCGTGGAACGCTGGTTGTAGTTTGTCACCTCCCAGGCAGTTCGCTCCAGCCACAACGATTTATTCACCTCTGAATTTTTTCGCCCCGCTGCTGCTTACTGCGAGCGCCTTGATGGTGCGAACCTCGCAAAAGCAGTGCAGCCACATTACTAACGTTTTACTTCGCAGGGGTGTGTGAGTATAATGATGTTTGACTGCATTGGCGAAACCTTGCGGACCTGGAAGAAAGTGCCGAAAGTCAATGGTGTGCCAACTGTTACTATGCATGACGTAGCCAACGGTTCGGGAACGTCGTTTGTGAAGTGGAAAATTCACGAGGATTGGGTCACCGAAGTAAGATGACAACGACTGTCCTTAGTCTGTGAGCAAACCGTGCAGTAAAGTTGCACAACCACGTTCACATATCGCCGCATATTTTTTTTCAGTTGCGATACTTTCACGAACTTCGGTCTGTGGTTTCCTCCTGCAACCACACAGCAACGGCTCTGGTGCGAGGTGAGTGCTAACAATTGCAAATTAGGGATTGAAAATGCGTGTTAATGACCCCGATGTTTTAATCCAGGTATCTCTAAACTACGGCCTTCGAAGTCATTCCACACGGACGCAAAGGCATTTTGTCAATAATGAAAAAATAATATATATACAAAACATTTGTTGATTTTGTAGAATGTAACATATCCCGAAACAATCACATTACGTAAGATATCCGACCCTCGAACTGTTGCATAACAGCCTGTGTACTGTATGTGGCACTCTGACAAAAAAGTTGTGGGAGACCCCTGTTTCAGTAGATCGAGAGGCTATGAAAAGAAAGAGAACTTGCTGCATTCATGAGGCTTCAGCCTGCTTTGTAAGTTCAACGCGATGCCTGCCAACGTGCTGGAAACGCATAAGAAGCTTTTTATCAGCGTTTCCATACAAGCGTTTCTTTGTTTTTTTTTGTGCAATGCAGTTGCATTCTTTGTTGCAGGCTGCACGACCGCCAGCACAGCTCTTGATCGCCTGAAACCATCAACCGCACGAACAAACACTTCCTCCCCGTCACAATCCCAGCAGATCCACAGGCGTAAAACTCAATCTGTGATCGGACAGAAAAGGCAGAAAACCGACCAGTCTGTTTTCAGCGTTTACAAGGGAGTGAAGACTTTCGACTTCTCTCCACAGACCAACATCATGGCAAGCGGAGGTGAAATCAGACCGTCCGTTGGAGTTTTACTAACCGACCATTTTTCGATCTATGTTTATTCTACTCGCACCAGGAATGGATCGGATTGTTCGTTTGTGGAATCCTTACGTCACACAGAAGCCGATCGGTTTGCTTCGCGGGCACAGCTCGCCAATTCTCTTCATTTCAGTCGCCGGTGATGACGGCCGGATATTCAGCATATCCGCAGATAGATGCGTGAAAGTTAGTAATTGCTGCTTTTAATGTCTGCATGTTTGTGGCCGCCATTCTCAGACATGGATGAGATGCTTTTTTCGTTGACTTCTTTGTTGGCCGTTATTTTGCGACATGGATGAGACGCTTTTTGTAATTGACTTTTTTGGGTAAGATAACTTTTTCAGAAAAAAAAGTTTTTCACCTTGTAAACCGCGATTTTGTTTTGTTTAGCGGACCAATTCAAAACGCTTTTTGTTAAACAATTACATATTTAACAAATGTATTATTACCGATTTTCAAGTTTTCAACTACAGCGAAGGATTAAACCGCGCATTGACTATGTTGATCTCAGTACCAAATTATTTTTAGATTGATAACCATCATCTTTCGCTGTTTGCTGAACAAAAACTTTGATCTGTATCGTTTTTTGTCGAACAGTGCAGTGCAAACTGCATTTTCTTGAACAGCGGCACACGCTGATACGTGAATTTGCTTTTATCGCTTTTTTTTCACACTTTTACCTGCGTCACTAGTGCAAAGAAGCAATCGCCTCTACCGCCTTCGTAACTCAACTCTAACCCGTATTCGACGCCTTGCCAAAAAATGTGACCTCAATGCAACTAGTGGAAAACATTCAACTTGATGGTCTAATAAAATAATACTTTTTCACAAATTGTCAGCAATGTTATGTGACGCATCAGAGGCATGGGCGTCGGAAGGACTTTTTCAAGGGAGGGGCAATAGTGGATTTTTTCAGGAGCGACCAAAATGATTATTTCCAAGGGGGAAAAAGTGGTCGAAACTAATAGAACAACCTTTTCTGCTTAAAGTTTAATACGGAAATACCAAATTTCAAAATCCAGGGGACAAGACCCCCTGCCACCCCTTCCGACGCCCAATGGTCAGAGGTTGGATATTTTGTGAAGGTTATTTCGCGGCGCGTCGCATCGTGAACAGGTCGAAGCACTTCACGAAGATCCTTCCTGCGCTCTTTTTGCCACTAATCTGCACTGCGGCATAGGCTGCAATCACTGGACTGTAGTCTTTGCATGTTTGCGGGTTTTACTGCGCCACTCCTTTGTCGGTGTTGCGAGGTTAGCGGAAGTCTCACGCCGTTAAAGGACCGCAAACCATGGTCTTCGTCTGGTCATAACTTTCCGACCGATAGAGTTAGAGAGCTGTTCCAATCCTCTAAGCAGAAAGTCTCCTAGGTTCGATTTTTGAAAAGTCGGGTACTTTTGGGTTTGAACTTTTTTGGCGTGACGTCACGACTGGGGAGGTTAAGGGACTTTGGGGTCAGGGCCTGAGAAAAAGTTCAAGTGGCAATTAAATTTTTGTTTTAAAATAAACTAGGCAAAAATCCGCATGTTTAGAGCCCTTGATTGGCCATCAAGCGTTAGTGGTTTGCAACTTATGGCCAAAAAACGATATTTTTGGAAATTCCAATCATTTAGATTTTGCCAAAAATGTCGTTTTTTTGCCGTAACTTGCAAACCACTACCGCTAGAAGGCCAATCAAGGGCTCTAAAGATGCAGATGTTTTGACTAGTTTATTTAAAAAAAAACAAAGGTAAATTGGCATTTTAACTTTTTTCTCAGGACCAGAAAACGTCACCCCAAAATCCATTGACCTCCGCCAGTTGTAACTTCACACCAAAAAGCGTTCAAACCCGGAAATTCCAGGATTTTTTTAAATCGAACCTAGGAGACTTTCTGTTTCTTTGGAGGGTTTGAGCAGGTCTCTAACTCTATCGGTTGTAAAGTTATGACTAAACAAAGTGCTAGCCACAAATGTGGCCTTGCGGTCCTTTGAAGGTTCTCCAACTTTGCTGTCGAGCTACATTCTCAGCTATGTGGCGATTCGCTGTCACCAAATCTGTTTTTGTCATATCATTTTTGGACTCTCATCTTCCCAAGTAATTGTGCGCCCACCGTCGAATTGGCGTTGCCACAGAGGCTCCTACGAGTCCACTGTCCACCGTTTCTGTTTACAGGTTTGGGATTTGATCGAACAAAATTGCCTGAAGACTGTGAACCCGAAGCTGCATAAAATACATGGAGAAATAGCCACGTGCACTTACGCCCATCACTGCCATACAATAGCCATATTTACAGAAAAGCTGTCCCTGCTTCAGCTTGCTAAAAGGTAAATTGTGCCTTATTTAAACAAATCGCAGTTTTGTGTCAGTTACTTGAATGACTTCACTTTTGTTGGTTTCTGACCTCACGTGTACACTGCTGTTCCCCGACGAACGATGTTCTTTCATTGCACTGCTGTTCCCCTTTTGAAAAATTTTTACCGTCGAGTTATAAACCACTACGTTCATCGCAGGTTACACCGTAGACCCGATATAAAGCGGAATCGGATATAACGCGGTTTGAGTATGGACCCCGATTTCGTATGTTATTACGTTACGTAATTTGTTACGTAATAATATACCTCGCTATAACGCGGTCTAATGTTGTGGATCCTGACATCCGCGTTATATCGGGTCTGCAGTGTACCAGTATGACTTTTGCGAGCGCGTAAATTTCCGTTTGTGCAAATGCAAGACATTTTTGCAAAACGGTGAACAAAGCGCATAAGTTAACATTGTAGTCTGCATTTTAGCTCATTTTTCTGCTCATTACTTCGCTTTAAACTGTTTCTTCCGAGGTTACTTGCAAGGACCTCTCACGAACTGCAGTTGCGGGCATATCCAACCTTAATAATGTCTTTGTAAAAGTATGTCCTTCACGCAGGGATTCTGGCATGCAGCCGGTGATAGCGTCGCGACTGAGACTGTGAGTCGAGTGGCCAAACGAGTTGCTATTCAGTGCAGTTTGCTCTGTGTTGCAGTGACGACTTCTAGTACATTTCTTGTATATATCTTTTTGGTAATGGTGTAAAACTACGGTTGTCAAAGTGAGGTCTTAGAAATCTGTTTCTTGGCATTGGCTTGTGTAGTGTTCTTTCTTAACATACCAACAGTGGCGTAACTAGAGGGGGGAAGAGGGGCGAATTGCCCCCCGGATAAGCTAAATGTAGCAACCGGGCTCCCACTTAGTTTATATTTCGATTTTAGTATTCTTGTGGTTTTCAGTAGGTTTTTGCGTTTTTCGGAGTATTTTTCTTTTATTTAATGTTTTACTATAGCCATCCAGTACATCCGTATTCACCATCATTTCTCACGTTTTTTTCTGAGTGTTGGTCAGTGGGCCCCCTGCAGTGGCCAGTAGGCCCCTTTCAGCTGAGTTTCCACCTTGGCTCAAACCTCTAGTTACGCCACTGCACACCAGGGCTTTCCAATCACTTATATTTTTTTACTTAGCTACGGTTTTTTAAGTCTGTAAAATATTGTTGATGTTAATTATTTAAATCTTGCTGCATTTCCCATAGCTTGCGTTGGAGTTTTGGAATCTGCTACGAAAAATGTTTTGCCTTATGGTAAACTGGCCAGGTACAGTTTGCGCAAAAGGTCAGTGTTTCTCAACCAGGGATCCACGGAAATCTCAGAATGTAAACCTTAGTGCTACATCATGTTTTTGTTGTTCCGTATATCATTATTACCCCTTCTTTGGCCAGACATTGTATCTGGTACACTGGTTTGGCGAGAACTGATGCAATTTTTCAGTACTTCCATTGTTGCTTTAACATTTTATATGGGATTGTTTCTTTGGCCAGACATTGTACTTCAACACAGGGTTGCAAAAGTGAGGTCGCGCCGCGCGACCAAAAACTTGGAGTGCGCGAACGGGATTTGCAGCGACGTATCAGTGCCTAGTTTATAGTTTTAAGTGCAAAATTATGGCAGAGCTTATATGTGTGCGCTACCAAAAATTCCTGCGCGCTTCTAAAATTAACAGAAAATTTTGCAACCCTGACTTAACACAATGATTTGACGAGAGCATTGATCAGAGCCGTGACTGTTACGTCTTAAGACGCAAGGTTTTGTTATAGTTCCAAAAGTACGGTTCGAAACTGTTCATGCATGTAATCTAGCAGCTATCAGCTCAAGCTACTTCCAGTCTAACTATTTTGTTTCAATCTTAGTGCCAGTTTAGTTTATGCAGACTAATATTTTGTCAGTCAAACTAAAACTGGCATTTATTGCATTTGTGTTAAGAAGTATTTTTCCTTGCAATTTTAATGTAGCTTTTCCGTAAACTTATCCAATACTGCAGCATTACGTGTTTGGTTTGGCGGAACAAGGGGTTCAGGTGGTCACGATGTTTCAAGGTTGTCCACAATACAAGGGCACCCCACTATTTTACTGCATTTTAGTTTTTTGTTTTAGAATACATCATCTTCAAAATTATGCTGAGTCCCTAACCTTGTTGATAATAAGCAAGCTAATTTTCATCTCAATTCTTGGTAAACGATGCATGGAGTAGCTGCAAATTATTGTTGTGAACAGTTCAGCCAAAAATATCGAAAAGCATATTATTATTTTCGACCTTTCGACTTAGCCATAAGCCATCTTCAGGAAAAAATAATAAAATACACGGTACAGAAAAGTTAACGAGCAGTTTGAAGGCTTTGTGCTGTATTACGTATTAAAGATCGTTATGTGTTAAATCAGTGCTTTTGACACTTTTTTTCGTTACCTCATGCCAATAAATTCTGGATTTGGCCGCGGCACACCTCACGAAGGCGAAAAATTATTCTTTACAAACTTTGCAACGGAAGCTACTGTGATGTAACATACAATAATTTGACGAACACTTTACATTTTCAGTCAACTGTGATGTCATATATGTCCATTTTTAAATTTTTAAGGATGTTGTGTTTTGTTGTTTTCGAACAGCGGGTGAGCATCACAGTAAAACAACTACGTTAAGGATGAAAGTTTAAATGCAAAACAATGCAGCATGGACCAAAAATTTTGCAAGCATTTTGCCGAAGCATGAAGCTTTCGTACACCTGTCTTTTTCGAGGCACACTGTTTGGGAAACCCTACGTTAAACAAGAGCAGCGGAGTAGATGAGATGAGGCATCCATGTTGTGATCCGCTTGGTGTTCCGGGGTTACAGGAGACTCGAGCAGAAGTTTTGTTGACCTTCGATGGTTTCCCAATATTTCTGGTTGTTTAAAATTAAATCAGTGCGTGGGATTGACCAGCAAATGTTTACATACTCTGGAGTGTTTACCGACCTGATGTTCACTGCTTCGGGTCACATCGTTTGGCAAATCAAACCAATCGTTGTTTGGCGCTGCGTAGATGATATGTTTGCTGCTTTCAATGACATGAGTGTACTGGACATTTTCTTTAATGCTCTCTGCAGCGTACGTAAAACACCAGTTTTACCAAAGAATTGGAGTGTGGCAATTCCCTCGCTTACCCTGCTTGATGTCCTGATCGAAAAAAGCCAGACCGCAATACAAACGTATTGTATAAACCGACTCATTCAGACTCTATTCTCATTGGATAAGTTTTATTCCTAACAACCAAAAAAGAAACATCGTTAGCGGAATACTTGACAGAGCCGCAGTTTATATTGAAAGTGGATCAACATCGTGCGAACCAGAAAAAGCGGTAAAGCGTGACTGCGCTGCAGAGTATCAAATCCATTAAAACCGAGTTCGTGTGTTACATCCGGCAACTGTCACCACCCTGTTTTCCCTGATTTTTCTGTTATTCTCAAAAACAATGTTTTTGCTCCAACAATTCACAAAATTTTCCCCGTTTGCTTGATTGTGAAAAATGTCGCAGAGATATGGTGGTGGCCGCAATCCAGACCTTCCGTCTCCTACGTCTACTATGACTGGTACCAGTTAGTTTCAATCCATTATGTACATTACTTTTCGAGAGGTATAGTTTCAGTCTGACCATTCTAGCAATGATTTTTATTGTTACAGGATTTTTATTGTTACAAACTGATAAACAATTTTATTTAGGTTTTGCGTATTCTGTGATAAACGGTTTGCACGTGAAGAGCATATTCTTTTGATAGAAAAATCGCTGCTTGTCATAATACGCTTTTTCAGTTGCTGTAACACAAGGCGTTTTTGAGTGATACGTCAGAAAGTATCGCGTGGCATATGATCAAAGCGAAAATATGACATGCAAAGGCAGTATGAAGGACACCTCAGTTTGCCTGCAAATGGAAGAGACAAATCTGCTCATAAGGAATAAATTACAACGTGACAGCTGAAAAATAACTTGTGATGCGACAAATATCACAGAAAATCCGATCTTCGCATCGCTGTTAACCTTGGTGCAAGGCAGATCAGTGCAAACAGTTTTCCTGTTATTGTATATGAGCAGTGGCGTAGCCAGCCCAAAAATTTAGGGGGGGTCAAAGTGTGTGATTTTAGGGGAATAACACTATTTTGTTTGGAAAAACGCCTCTCAAAGCACAAAATGACTATATTTTCCAAAAATTTGGGGGGCATGGCCCCTTTGCCCCCCCCCTTGCTACGCCTATGTATATGAGGAGACAATTTACTCATTTTATGTGTAGTGTATTTTAACTTCTAAACCTTTGCCGTGTTTGCTGTGCGTTGCTTTGCCGATGGGAATGTTGCTTTGTGGTGCTGCTGTGTTTGTTGCGCTCGCATGATGAGAATGCTGTTGTGGAGTTCTGCGTTTGGAATACACTTTATTCTGAAATATGTTTGCATGTTGTTGCAACGCAGACCCAAATTAGCCGGAGAAATGTCTGTCACTCACAACGAGGCGGTTATGTGCTGTGCTCACAATCCGAACTTTGGTCACGTGATCACATGCTCGGAAAGATCTGTAAGTGCCCTCAACAAGCACACAGTTTATTTAGTATAATTTAACGCGCCGTTTTTCCCCATGAATGTGACTTACTAGCCGAAATGAAATCGAAATTTGTTAATGTGGGCGTTTCTATGAGTGTATCATAAAAAGTGTTGTTCTTTCCTGAAGCTTATCATTGCAGCTTGCAGAGCTTTTGGCAAAATTCTGAGACAAGCTAATACTAGGATTCAACAAAGCGTAGATTGCTAACGTCAGCTTAAAATCGAACATCCACCTTATCTCGCAGCTTTTTTCCACGTGACATAATCCGTGCATATTCACTCAAACATAATAGTGTGTTCGTTTGCTTTGTGTTCGTATGCTTTGCAGGTGGTAAGATTAGTTCATTGTGTTCATTGTGGTAAGTTCATTGTGTTAAGTTCAGTTCATTGTGTTCGTATGCTTTGCAGGTGGTAAGATTGTGGGATTTCGAAACTGGCACTTTTATGTTTGAGTTCAGCGAAGCTCACGGCGACACCGCCATAACAAGTTTGAAGTTCGATTCGTCAGGTCGGCGTTTAATTACCAGCGGTCGCGACGGAGCGGTTCGAATATGGAACTATAACAACGGGCACTGCTTGCGTTCGCTCGAAAGGGGTAAGCAGGAATCCTGTCAAGGTTGCGCCAACCAACAGTTTGTTGGCTGTTAAGCAACCTAAATGATCGCCTAAAAATGTTCTGTGGGTTGCGCCCAGTAGCTGTTATAACAGGCTGTTTAGATATGATCGCAAAGAGCATCTTATCTGAAAACCGTATCCTCGATTTTGGTTAAATATAATAGAGCAAACATTTTAAGAAACACGTTAAAGGACAATTTCTTGCATTTTTGTGGTCTCACATAGTGTACACTTCAAGTCTTGTTTTCACTTCTAAGCACGCAGTTCTCGTGTGGTGCGCAACATCTCGAACATAAATTGACTTGTGAGCTAAACGAGGTTTAAACTTACATTTAATAAAATGACTTAGAACGCTTCAACCAGCACTGATGCACATCATCTGAGAAAAGCTCGTGATTATTTTTAGAAACACTTACCCAGTATCGAAAAACAGCCGGTGTGATTATAGCGAAAATATACAGTATTTTCACATTTGCAGTATGAGTTTTTTTCTTCAATTGGAATAATCTCTTTGGTTTTATTGCTTTACAGAAAATTGCAGCAAGGAAGTAACTGATTGCGCTTATGTTGAAATCAATAACAACAGGTATGTAGTAGCAGTTGGGTGGGACCATCGAGTTAATATATTTCCTGATGAAACAGAATTCCTTCATCACATCCAGCGACCTTATCCACATTGGCCTGACGACTTGGTGAGTTGATCTTTGAAAAGTCTAGATCTATGAACTCGTGGTTGGAATAAACTATTGTGTTCATGTGCTCTATTTCAATGTGTAGTATGCATAAGCAAGCAAGTTTCTCGTGCAGTGGTAAATATCATTTGTTTTATTTCGGGTGATGTACTGCTTTGACTGTTGTCAAGTATTGAAATTTTATGAAAAGCTTTGAATCAATCCAAAGTTTTAAGATTCTCTACAGTCTTTTCCGATATGTCGTTGCTGCTTTAAGTAATCAAAAACAATGGAAGTTAGATATTTAGACGCCATCTAAAGTCTCCCTAATCCAAAAGCAGTTTTTTTTAAGGAAAATGTTAGGTACCCCGTATGGATCTGTAGGGACCCGATTTCTCTGCTTCTAGTGACCTGATTTTCTCTGATTTTAGGGACCAGATGATAATTTTCTCTGATTCTAGGGACCCGATTTGAAATTTTAGGGACCCGAAACGGGTCCCTAAAACGCCTTAAAAAAACTCAAAAAAGAGTAGTTATATAATAGTAGTCTTAGGGCGAGTTGTTTCCAATGAATTACGAAACAACGAGATGGTGCTTATGTAGCTCTAAACCAGACTTCGTGTTGCTGTCAAAATACGTATGCACCTTCCTTGTGTTGTCAAGTGTTTGTTAAAACGCTTGTATACGACTGTATGCACAATATTTGCGTACCAAATTTTGGAACGAGCGCCTTCAAACTGAAGCACATTATTGAATAATGCAGATTGTGTAAAAATGTGTTTTAGCGTCGTGGACACGAAGAAGACATTGTATCAGTTGCGTTCGGACCTCCAAATATTCTAGTAACTGCTTCTTACGAAGGCTTAATCATTATCTGGAACATTGTGTCAGGCCATAGTATCGGTCGGATTCCTTACCCTCAAAACAGGTATGCAGTTGTGCATTGTCTTCCCATTATACATTGAGCTAAAATGGCATTTAAAGCAGTCGCCAATGTTGCTACCGTCATATACGGGATTAGGCCCGTAAACAGGTTTTAAGGTTTTGGAGGGAATACAAATTTAGGGGGGGTGTTTTCATTATATGTTTAAAACAAGTTTTCTGGGCATAACAAAATTTGGGGGACACAAAAAATTGGCGGGACACTGCTCCCGAATACCACCCGTGGTTATGGGCCTGTACGGGATGTGCTTTGTTTCGAATGTCTTTTTCCGAACTTCTCATTCATGAGAATCACTTGAACCTATTTTTCCTGCGATTTATAATTTAACAGCACTTCTTGCTGGTGAAGTAGCGGTTCAAATCCACGACGAACTTTAAAATTTAATGAGCAACATTTAACGAACCCAACAAGTAGCCATCTCTGTTTCGATAATACGAGCGAACTGCGACGTAATACTGATCTACATGTAACTGCGGATTGGCTGATAGGTATAAACAAGAATTATGAAACTGCCCAGTACGTTTTCCCATATTGTCAGGTGACAGAAAATAGTTTCTCACTGACACAACGCGTGTACGTACCGTGTCCTAAACTATTCAGTTTTCTGGTAACAGTCAGTGCTGGCTGAAATCTGAATTTCGTATCGGTATCGACACCAAAAAATGTTTCTGACTCATTGCTACTTTCAATTTGAATTCGTCGCATCTGTAAAACATTGTGTGCTGAAGGTTATTGTCGAGTCAGTTTCAAAATGTGACGCTAATACCCTTGATTGCGCTTTATGTTGATAACAACAACTCTGCACAGAATGCCAAACAAAGACGGTGATGAATTTGAACTTGAAGAATTTCCATCAGAATTTGACGGAGGTGAGATGATGGTTGCAATTTAAATCAGCTCTGATCACTGTGCTGAAATAGAGGATTGGAATCGCAAAAACAGTTGTTGAGAAATTGCGGCAGTTTTGCAGTGAAACAGGTTTCACTGCACCTGCATAATATGAATTGTGAATAAGTTTAATTTTCTTTGGAAACGTTTGGTGTGTTACCCAGTTTATCATAACGTGGTACGAAAACGATTTTTATTGAAAAAACTCAATTAAAAAGCTTTGACGGTCGGTTTAGGTGTCTTCGTCGAAACTTTAGCTCTGTTGCGGGAAAGCGCACTGTTACAAAAAACACATGGTTTGCTCTCGGTCATTAAATTTGGAAATTTTGGGTCAGAATTTCACCAAAAAAGGTGACGTAATTGCCAATGTTTGCTGCCAATATAGGGTAATGCCATTCCTGCAAAAATCTTGTTGGCTGCCATTCTCCCACGTTTGCCACATCCCTGTGTAACCGGGTACACCTTTCTGCGACGTGACCAACATAACATTACTCGGGGTTGAACTTTCAGACCACTCTGCTCTGTATCAAATGTACATGTTTCTGATTAACGCACGGGTTCCTATCATGGGTTCCGTGAATGTGATTCAAGGGGTCCATAAATGCGATTTTTGAAAGGTCAATAGACATCACTCTGACTTTTCGAAAAGGTTAATAAGCTTTGCAGATATTTCGATTACTACACTGCGATGATTAAAACTTAATTCCGAATATTTATTGCAATGTTTCTTCTGAGGGTTTCGTAGCTTTCATTAGGGTGTACTCGGGGTTCATGACCCGCAAATGTTTAAGAAGCTCTGGATCAACGACTTAGTTTTGAGTTGAATGCGTGTTGGCAAGTATTCTAAAAAAGCAGATAAACTGTAATACCGCAGTTTTTCTCCAAAATTTCACGAATGCTCTTGACAGTAAGGTATTGCTTCTGAGACCCAAAGTTTCTTGCGAACATAGACATGTTGATCTGTCTACCAGAAACGGAGCACAGCAAGCAGGCAATCAACAAAATCCTGCTGATCGCCAACCGCCTGCTCGATAAGGAAAGTGCCGCCCTGGCAGCTGGCTGCTCGGATGGTGCGGTCTTAATGTGGAATCTTCAAAAGCGGAAGGCATACGCTAGGTGGCGTGCAACGGCACGAAACTCATCGGTTTGCACAATGACCATAACGTCTGACGGCGCTGAGCTCTACGTTGGTGATCATCTGGGTGAGCAAAAGACAGGAGATGACTCTAGAATAGCTAACAAGTCACGCGCATCTCTCAAAACTGTGCATTCTGCAAACGTCCCATTCAGTTCCCTGTGGAATAATCCTTTATCTTTTGTTTCATGCTCATGATAATTTGTAAGATTTACACATGTTTCCATCCTTCAGTTTTTCAGCAGCTTGTTGAATTATAACGCGAATTTTGAAAAAAATCAAGAGAAGCATTTGCATCGTCTGATATCTAATCTAGTTGATACATTGAAAGTCTTCGAGAACAACGTGCAGCTGCACCAAAAACTTTGTAGTCCAATGAAAGCTCTTCCCTTCAGGTTTTGTTACTGTCTGGGATGTTGAAACGTATGCACTGAAACCACATGTGCATTTAAGTGAAGACATGACTTGTCCTGATGAGACGCCTCCTCCGGACCGCCTCGTTTACTGGCGAAGTCATGTGCAACCAATCACTTGCTTGTACGTAGTTGAGTCGGATGACGTTGTACTGACGTCATCTACCGACTGCTCAACTCGAGTGTGGACCATCAGCGGACAATACATAGGTTTGTATTTTCTCCTACATTGTTGAACGATAGAGCAGTTCATCATTGTCACACCGTAAAGCAGACCCATATAATGGTTGCACTTCAAGCAAAACGGTGACATTCGTCCGCTATTTGTCGTTTAGTCGCAAACATCATCAAAAAATGATTTGTCGGCGTTTTGGAACATACAAATCACTTTTGTCAGGACCCAAGCAAGAGCGAAGGAGCACAACTGAGCTTAGCTGTAAATACTGATTTGCTTTTAGTGAGTGCCTTAGTTGAAGACCGTTGAAACTCTCCCCTTCGTCATGTACAATTCTCATTGCATTTCAAAACACATGTGTCTTGATTAAATATTGACTGATGTCATCGATGATAGCGGCAGAAGGAAACTGCTTATCATAGCAGCTTAGGTGTGGTTTTATCGATTATATTTTCATGTGACTGCAAGTGCATATAATCATCCTCTTGCATTTCATGCGATTTTGACGACAGCAGTGTTAACAAATTTTAAAGAATTTCTGGCTGTTGATTGCCTCAACAACTTTTTCAATTGACACTGGTAAAACCAATCCAGGTATTTGCGAACGATCTTGCAATGCTACGTTTGGGATAATTGGTCTTGTTTATTAATTCTCTTGACCATTCATCCGCGGAATACGGTTGTCTGCAACACAACAGTCATTACTTTTCGTATGGCACATAAGATCACAGAATGACTGATTTTGATCTTCAATTCAACGATAGCAAGAATATTCCCATGGAAAAAAGTTATTATGGCACCTTCTTGATTTTAATACTGGATGTGATTTTCGATATGCTCTGTTGCAGAAAAGCTTGTCCAACTCTACACAAAGGCTGACTGTTTATTTATATGTATTTTTTCAGGTTCGTTTGGTCAGCCAAATCCTTGGGATCTCCACGACCCATCTACATGGAAACATCCTATGGTTCCTCCTGAGGTTTTGCTGGATCCGCTGAGCATGCCGGAACATCCTGTTTTGCAGAGCGGAAATATGGAGGTGATACACAANTCGTTGGAGCTAAATTGTGCAGGCCCACTTCCACAACGTAACATTCAAACACTCACCTTCGCACTGTGCCTGGTCTTGCAGGTCATCTTTCAAAAGCGTAACAGTCTCGTCCTCTCGCAGCACAATTTTTCAACGTTTTTTAGGAAAATGCTTGCAAGATCTGGTTAGTTCAGCAAGTGTATACGTGCTACTGCAGACAGCTGCAACAAACAACTGCAGATTCTTACAAATCATATTGACCCTTATCAAACTTTTCCGCTACGCATTCCAAACGACTCTGTTAAGTAACAGGCTCTACGCGTGCACTTCTTACTACAATATGGNCTTATTTTAAAAACACTGAAGNGGAAAATTTCCATTCGTACATTGGTACTATCAATGCTCACACATTAATTTTAATGACGTAAATTTTAAGGTTGTCGCTTTACTAAAAATGTCTTTCGGAAGATAATTTTAGTTTGCGTTGAGCTACAGCCAAAAAATCTCAAAAGATTTTGTAATGTAAAAATCTGTTCGAAATATCCTTCACCTCTTGACCCAAAATATGTACACGCTTGATTAGTTTCATACTCGCTTTCCCACTCACTCTCGAGTGTCGCAGAAGCCAGCGGCGCTCATCCCGCTTGCTTCCACCGGGAGTCTCACGCCTACTTCCGTAGTGAATGCTGCACTGGTGGCAAGTCAATCGCAGCACCGAACGTGAACCGTTATCTTGCGCCCATCCTTCAACGCGAAGCACGAGGCTGGACAGGTCGCAACTACCGTTTTCAAGTCTTCAGTGTATGACCCGACCGGTGATCGAACCCAGCCTGTCAGCTTCAGTGGCGCGTGCTCAAGTGAAGGCTATGAGAGAGTGAATGTGTTGCCCCAGCCTCCGTATCATTTCACGGGTTGCTGCTTTTAAAAACGTTGGAAACTCTATGCAGTGGGCCTTTAAACTAGAAATAGTTTGAAATATAAGCTTCACGAGAGTCATTGGTCATGAACCAATCAAAAAACAATAAATCTATTGGGGAAAGTTGTGCAGGCATGGATGTTCAGTTGCTATTACACCAAAACATATTTCTTCGCTTTGTTTGAAATAACCAAGCGATATTGTTCGCAGGTTTGATCTTCCTGCTAGAACTAGCAGACACTAAATTTAGAAAGTATTTCTCCACGCTTGTTGGAGCTGTGGAGTCAGTAAGAAGCATATGGAGTTCTCAGTCACGAAGTTGGGGCTCTGTTTTTTAATTTTCCCGTGGTAAACGAATGTACAAGCTGCTCAACCACGAGATTCGGTTCCAATCAATCGTAGATTGCGGTCACTAACTGGGAGTTGTACATGTTTAGTGGAAAGTTTACAGCGGCTTAATGCGACTTTGTCCATAAAATTGCTCCGACTACCGCTTGTGGCGTTGAGCAGGTGGCCGAGAGCGATGAAAGTTCTGAATCAGAAGATGAGAAGAAAGGAGAAGCGGCAACTGATGAATCTTCCCAGAGACCGAAAGACCGTTGCACATCATTGATCGTCTTGCCGAAAGCACGTCGCACTGGGAAGGTTGTAATAGACGACTTTCGTGTTAGTTTTTTTGTCATAAGTTTTGAAAAGTTTATAATTTTCCTGTTCGTATTTGTGACTAAACCTTCTGTAAGCCTTGACAGACTTTTCAGGTGATACCTTTGAGGAAAATTAGAAGTCAGTCCGCTCAAAGTTTACAGGGGGTTATAAAACAGGCGATTGGGAGAATTTTGAGCAAAATGGAGATTCTAATTACAGGCAAGCCAGTGAAGTGTTCTGGAAAACCATCAGACTTCTCTACTGCAAAAATTTCATGGTGCTAGCGCCGTCACAGACCCAAATAGTGTCCTAAAATGAGAAGGACATCCTTGGCAAATGGAGAGAATATATCCAATACCTTTTAAATCCAATCACTTACAAAACATCAGATACTCATGAGGTGCATTTGGGAGATGAAAGTACCATCATTGCGGCCGAAGTGCCTTTTAAAACGTTGAAAGCTGGGAATGCTGAGAGTTGTGCAGCGTTGACGATTGCCTGCTACTGGCCATAAAGTCATTGTATTCTTGTTCAGGCGTTTGTGTACGTGCCAGCAGCGCTAAGTCACAACCATTCGCCGTGGATGTTGGAATCCGACAAGGTTGTGAGCTTCACCACTCATCTTCATAGTCTATGTGAATTGGATAGATAGTCACAGCCGAGTCGACGACGTGGCACTATTGGATGCTGCAGGATCAACCGTTTGTATTTTTTGGGCAATGTGCTCGCATCCTCTGAACAGGATCTTCGACATGCACTTGATGTGTTTTCTGCTGCGTGCGACCACGCCGGAATGAACGTTAGCACTGAAATGACCGATGTATTATGTCTCTCCAGAAACCCAAGGCAGTGCACACTGCTGCAAGTAAACTGCAATACACTGCAGCAGGTCGAGAAGTTCAAGTGGATTGGCGTGATATTAACGAGTGACCGAAGGCGGAACAAGGAGAGTGATACACGGATTGGTAAAGCAATTGCATTTCTGCGTGAGATCTATCGTTCCGTGCTCACAAAACGGTTGCTTACAAACACCGCAAAGCTGTCAGCTTTCAAATAGATCTTTGTTCCGATCCTCAACTACGGTCATGAATCTTGGGTAATGATTGAAGGAGTGTCTATCTAAAGTACAATCAGCAGAGATGGAATTTTTGCAAAGTTCACGCCGTAACATTTCGAATCAAAGTATACAGCTGTGAAACTCGTAAAACCTGTGATGTCGAGCTTCTCCAAATCGAGAGATCTCAGAAACGATGGTTTGGACACGAGACCAGGATGCCCCAAGAAAGGTTGGCGAGTCATATTGGTTGCACCCCCCTAACCTGGCTTTGTCGTACCTTGGAGCTGACTGAAATATCAGAGGTTGCTGCAAACCGTAAGATATACGGGCCCCTCAACCTTTCCGAGAGGAAAAGCGGGTGTGAAAGAGAAGTGAAAGTTTGATTTACAAATGTCCTGAAGAAAATCATGTCTTCAATCAGCCATACAGAAAGTTTAGCGCATCCTAACCTTTCTTATATCGTTTCTATTCGATTTGCGCACCAGAGCAAATACTGGTGTTTTCAAATTTTTTGCCTTTTGTGAATTTTAGTGGTCAGGTGGCGCTGGTAGCGATGTGTGGAGGAGGCGTCTTTCCCGTCGCTTATCGCGAAGCACACTTATCACAAATGTCAACTATTTCAAAAACGAAGAAGCCGCCATGTTGGACGAAGTCCGTCGTCAAATGTCTTCCAGCTCAGGAAAACGGTACATTCAGTAGTTGTTGAGAATGTTATCTTTGTTATTCGATTCGAATAATCTCTCCAGACTTTTTGCTTATGATTCAAACAGTCAGCCGCCGTTAGTAATTAGTGATTTTTCGTATCAGCTATTTAATGCAGCAATACATGGGATTGTTTTAACCAGCGTTGCATGTAAATGGCTAACATTTCCAGCTTTTCTTTGTCACTACGTTCTGGAAAGAAGAACAGTTGTCCCCTCTTCACAGAGTTTATTTCTATTTAGTCCAAGAATGTAGATGCCCAAGGTTGTGCCTGGCAAATAAGACCCATAACTAAGGTGACCATAAGTCCAGGTGTAACAGGGACTGTCGTCGTTTTCTATCGTTTCCCGGTTCGTTTCATGCTTCTTCCGATAAACCAGGTCTGTGCCAAATCTGGCTCTTTAGTCATAACCGACCTCTTAACAGCTCTGTCCGCAGAAAAAATCAGACAGTCACGATTGTTACAGTGGAACACGGTATCTATCCGAAAAATATTTAACCAGATTTTTATATTACCGGTTCACAAAAAATGTGATACACATTATTTCCTTTGTTTGTTCTTCACATATGAAAACGGGTTTTGATCGAAATGTCTCGGTTCGCAACATCAGGAACCACAGTCACTCAACCCATGATGTATCTCTGCGGCTGAGTATTTTATTCACAAGCGTATCTTTTTCCGTAAATGTGTTAAAGAGACAGGGTATTCCTTCACTTCGTTGACGTTACTTGAACACATGCGTTGGATTCTTTTCTGATATGCTCTTCATTTCCGCTGTCTCCTATCTGTCTCTTGTTAGATTCTGCAGCAAAGGTCGCCTATCATTGGACGTTTATGGCTATTGATCAGCGTCACAAACCTGTTCTGTACAGCTCTGATCATTGTATTGTTGGCTGCAGATTGAGACATGAAAAGCTCGTCGCCCAGCAACGTCATCTGCTTACGTCACGTGATACCAGTGCGCACGCATACCAGTCGCTTCAGTATTTCGACCTTGCTGAGCCACCGAAAGACGTGGAGAAGCCAGATCCGCGATCACAAATCGATGATGGCTTCGCCATTGCTGAAAACAATGAGGAAGTTGATGCGTGATATTGCATCAACTTTTTGTGCAAAACCTAGATTCTAGATGTTGCTTTTAACTGCTAAATTCGTTTCGTACTGCGCATACTCTGTGACAAAGATTTTAACTAGCTACGTGTTTCACCAGACGTGTTCTTTACCTTTTTGATAAAGCAGATCAAATTCGTTCACCCGTCCAGTTATCTGCAGCGTACGCACTCACTGTTTATTTCAAAACGACGCTTTAAAACTTGTATGCAAATGACCGATTCCATCTGATTGATATGTGCTTTTCACTCATTGCTCATGTATCTTGCAACGGATCTAACACCAATCTTTGCCTACTCTTCGTATTGCTGTGATCGCTCATACTGCAGAAGAGTCAGATATTTTTATGCAAGGGTTTGTATTGCGTAGGTGTTTTGTCGTGGGGGGTAATTTTTCGTGGCCGTCCTTGGGTACAGAGCAGTATTTGGTGAGTCAGACAGATGTTGTTTATGTTTTTTCGTCTTCATATTTTAAAAAAATTATACTTTACGAATCTCTCAAATTAAACAACAAACGCACCGCTGTGCGGAGGCAATACGCAATTTATGACGTATAGTCTGGTTTACTGAAAATCATGACAGCTTGGAGTTTGTTCAAACAAAGCCATTCGCGATCCATGATCAATCGATATAATCTACAGATTGTCATGACTACTACAATTACCTTTTGTTGAAACAGATTTGTTTGTGTGTAACAGTCTTTAATCGCACGTGTGATCTTAGCATTGACTGATGTGTTCCTTTTTTAACTAAGAGTGTTTTTTGTCTTAATAGCGGTCTTCAACCTCTAATGAGGATAAAACACTAAGCAAGCTACCATACGTTCATCAACTGCACCAAGGTTTCGTCATACTGTCCCTCAGTTATTGAATGTCAATTGCGCGAATAATTATGACGTTTATGGACAATCACGTTCGGCCGTTCATTTCGCATCGTTATATTCCGTTCGTGTTCTTTTTGTTTATCTTCCTCTATGTGGTTAATTCTGTCGGTGAAGCCTGTTGGGAGCAGTGGTATGTCACTTGATGCTCCTTTTTTGAACCTAATACCTCGTTGAAATCCTGAGATTAGGAATTCGGTCCACTTTTCTAAATATTTTAAGCATCTTGCCTCTATGTTGTTTTTCCAGTAGCTTTTGTATAGCAGTTCTCGTTTCAGCCATAACCCTTCCAACCTTGACAGCAAGTTTGTGTCAGAACGCAGCGCTTCGATGCATTCGTGTACCGCTTCTGCTGTAATACATGACGGAGAAATCCAATTTAGAAGCTGTATTGACTTCGAAACTGAACTTGTGAATGAAGCTCACCAGATAAGATGAAACAAATGTCACAGTGCTACAGAACCGTCGCCAGAAAGTCTTCAATAGGGGGTTTTACGTTTGTGCAGGAGGGCTTGACATTCTAAAACTTGACACAAACTCCATTGATTTAATAGTGTTTCATATTTCAATTTAGGGGGCTTAGAGTTTTGTTTGGCGAGACTAAGCCCAGCAAAAGCCCACCGTGGCGACAGGACTGTCATGCTAACCGGTTTCATTCTTGAATAGAAAATTTTTGTACCATCAAACACACGTTAAGGTTAAATTTTTTTCCGAGAATGGAAAAATGGGTAAGATAACCAAAAGTTTTCAGGTTTGATTTTTGATGCGGAACTGTTTGGGAAGCTTTCTTGGTCCCGTCAAGTTTCAGCGGTGGTACAGGATCGCTTTGTACGTGAACCTTACATGTGTTTTGTGATTATACCTTATTTCCTCGAAACTTTGTCAGGTCTTTGTAAAAGCAACGCACCAGCGACCAAGTGTTACAGTGAATAGAGCTCACGTCACTTTAAGGCGGTAGCTAGGGTTCAAAGGGAATGCAAATCGAGTATAACGAAACTGAACTGAACGACGCACTACCACTTATTTTCAAAGATTTCAATTATTAACTTTTGAAAAAATTACTCAAAAGTGCAACAAATTACTTCAACAGTCATGTCGTCATTTTCTGGAAACCACACGACCAGAGGTTACAGTACATCCACCTTGATGCAAAATAATGACGAGTCTTGAATTCTGGTTACATCCGGGAAACGAAGGCAAAAACTCATGCAAAACAACCTTCGATTTTTTCACCTTGTTTGAGGAGATTCTTTTAAAAGTCGCGCCACAGGAGAGCTATTCTATACATAAAACTTAGCTCTGCTGTGCGATTGAGGACATCGCAGTTACCATCCATAGCCTGATGTGATGTAGCTAGCCCAGGAAACAGCATGTCAGTGTGCTGCAAAGCAAGAGACAATGAAATACGTTGCTGTTTATCCTGTTGAACTGTAGACGTGTGAGTTGGCAGCTAAAGTTTATCGATGTTGTTATATTGAATTACTCAACCCTTATGAGAGCATGCGACAAGCAGACAACGTCTAGCAGGTTTATTGAACTCAGCAGTCGGCAACCGGCTGGTACATTTTCGGTGTTGACAAAGGATTTTCGCACGATGAAGAGAAAACAAAGTAAAGGTTTTGATTCACGGTTTGACAGGAATACACTTGGTACTGCAAAAAAAGTAATTGCCAAAGCATTAAGATCCAAACAGATAAACCTTCGTTGTTGGAAGTTGACAACAAAAAAACACTTCAAAACCTCATGTCCGGTTTACCTGGCACCAAGCTGTACATTGTCTACCAGGCATATTGTTAGAAATGCGCTTTCACCCAAGAATGAAAAGTGAAACAAGCATTTACTGTATGTCGCAGTCGTAAGTTAACAGGTTGATGTAGGAATATAGCTTTGATCACGTCAAGTGTCAAAAGTCACAGTTACGACATTTGTACTTCTGCAATAAACAATATACGAACAATCTTTGTTCCGGTAATGCTCCGGCAGAGGAAAAACTGTTTGACATCGTGATCAGCACCTCACAAATCCTTATGATAGTCTTCAACTCTGACTTGAACACTTTCACCCAAAAGTGTAACTACTCTCTCTCGCACGAGTTCTTTACAGTCTCCTTCGCAGTCTTCTTCATTCATAGTTAAATGATAGCGAAGTACGTTTCCTCTGGCGTTTTCTGGACAACACAATGTTAATACATGAAGTACCTGGTAAACGATGAACTTATAGTCAGTTTTTACGTCTAGGACAAGAGATATACCATGCCAAGCACGTGGCCAGGATTTAATTATTGGGAGGCTACTTTCAGCGCAAGATAAAAAAGATCATCATCTGCATTTGCTATTGTGGGGCACTAAATGCAAATGGGGTCCTGCCACCACAGACATCCCCACTTACTACGACCCTTATTGCTGTACTGGCAACGGCCCTGATCTACATACCGACAGTATCGGCTAATCACATGCCTATCCAGAAGTTTCACACTTGCCGTGCCACAAAAGTAAGCAAATGTATACAGTGGTGGAGTTTGGAGTCTCTACAGTCACTTGCAACTGTAATCAACTTGTAATTCACTTGTAATTGGCGTTTACAAAGTCATGAAATTGTGATTGAGCGTAAAGCAACTGAATCCACAAGAAAGTCATTTGCGAAGGAGCAACTCAGCTGAGTGCAGTAACAACAAAATGGCAACAGTTCGTGCTGGACTACACGAACTTGTAATTTCAGCAGAAGTGTAACCTGTGCATTGTCGCCAGAAATGCAAACCACTCAATCACAATTTAATNGTTAGTAGGCCAATCTGAAGTAAATTTGGCTCTGTACTAGTGAAACAATTCGACAAATTACACTCTGCTAGGAAGGTTTTNCAGTTTTTATGAGGGTCTGATGAGAACAGTTGCGTTAAGAACTTACCGATTGCAGTGAGGTGGCTTTATAAAACTGCAATCTGCCACTAGAGCTGGCTTCTCCATACTCAGACATTGAAATTCAAACTACGTTCATCTCGTGTTATGAATTGACCAGAGACTAATACACTTAAAAAGCGTTTCCTATAAAGTTTCTTACACTATTGCAGAAACAAGATTTACATTTAGCGCGTAGTCATGGTTTGAAACGGAACAATCAAAAATTAAATCCTGATTCTACCCAGGGGCGTAACGAGGTTAGATGGTGCCCGGGCCAAGAAGCAAGTTTGGCACCCCATGTTCAAAGCTGAAGTCTTTCGGAAGCATATGTACTGTACTGAAGACAGGAGTTGTCATATTGCTGGGACTTTTCGGCGCCCCCCGCAGTGATTCGGCGCCTATAGTGATTTGGCGCCAGGGGAATTATGCACCCCTTGTCCACCCTTCGTTACGCCCCTGCACTAGTGTCCGATAAATAGGCTGAACACAATGTCCCAGTCCAGAGACTAAGGTAGAGAACATTAGTTAGTCCTCGAAAAATCAGCAGTTAGTATTGTTACAGTACCAGTTAAGGGCAAATGTTAACTCATTAAAGAAGTCATTGGTTACTTGTGTTTAGAGCTAGCTTTATCTGTCCAAAGTTGGCTTTCTGTCCGATATCCAAGGCCTTTGTACGGTTCTGACTGTGAAAAAGCAAAATCTATGTGCGACAATTTAGCAGCTGTGTACAGTTCATATGTAGATGTCAAGCATAGGTGGCGGAATCGGGGGGGGCCGCATGGGCCTAGGCCACCCCACTATTTTGCCTAAATATCGTAAGTTTAAGTAACACAATTACTATTGGGTCCAGTGATAAAGTAAATCGTTTAATGAAAAAAACGCTGCAGAACTTTGGCAGTATTTTGTCGATATTAGTTCTAACATATTATTTGTAATTTGGCAGTGAATTTGGCAGGATTTCGTAAGTGTTTGGCAGAATACACCGTGCACAGTCTGTCACCCTGCTATGGATTGCTTACCGAATTGGTGTTGTTGAACAGTGTTGCCAGATTGTGTAATACAACATAATTTTTCACAAAAATGGTGTCATTTTACATGCTTGTGTGCATGGG
>JGI24159J19872_10000694_pt1 | contig 32499 bp, 19 predicted proteins | sample Ectturendosymbi4_FD_19872 | JGI IMG/M metagenome (IMG submission 19872) | reverse complement strand
AAAAAAATTGCTATGAATTTGATTTACGCTTGTTTAAGTACACTGATATAGTTTTTGCAAAATTCATTCCTCCAAGGCAGTTCAACAAAAGTTGTGTCCTGTCCAAGAGCTCCGTAAATGGCAGCAATAACAAAAACTAAAGGGTTTAGCGGTTCGTTTCAACGTATGGCGAGAAGTAACAGGACACGCGGCTGCTTTTCGTTGCAAAGCAATTCATATGTGAAGCATCACGAATGTAAAGAAATGCTCAAATCACACGATAACGGTTTGATCACTACCTCCCTGCTGATCGTCTTTGACGAAGTGCCCATGCATTAATACTTGAAATATACAATGACGAAGACTAAGACATTTTTCCAAGCTTAAGCTTTACGTATTAGAAAGCCGAAACTGAAGAAGCACATCCGCGAGAAACTCGACTCCTTGCTGAATGAGGCGTCACATGAATGAGCATATGGCTGATATAGTCCTGCGCGGGGCGGGTTAAACCGCTGAGTTATGCGTGCGGGTGCGTGGCGGGCGTGGGTTGAACTTGGTGCGGGGAGGGCGTGGGGTAAAAAGTTCTTTGTGCGGGTAACTGAATGTTGAATTAATGCATGTGAAAGTGACGTGTGCAAAAAAATTAATGCTGTAGATAGTTTGTGATACAAAGGTGTGGAGCAGCTATGCCAACCGAAGTGCCTTACTGAGCCATAAATTATGTCGGTATCTTCGTGAGCGTCGCACACTGACTGGCTTACTTTCATCTTAGAAAACCCGAATTTAGTTTAAAGATACTGGGAGCATTTGAATATTAACTGCAATGGCAACGGCTTTATGGTACTTTTTAATAACTGCCAAAGTGTGATGCCATTGGCAAATTTAGTGCTACTGCTCATGGAAGAACAAAGGTAGTTAGAAATCAACTTAGTGCAGAGGAACACGTGAGTAAAAATCAGAAAACTACAAAACAGTTTTGCACCCAGGCGTGATTGGACACGTGGAAATCCACCAATGCGTGGAACACGATAAACAGGCACTAAAGACCACTGCATCGAAAATGTCGCATTTGAGACTATCAAATTAATCTCAGGCCGTCGTTGTATTGTACATACACAATAATTGAAAGCTTACTGGGCTACATGCAGGCCTCGGGTTTGACAAATTTGGTGTCGAGACATTCTCCAGTGGTGGCAAGACCACAGATTGGAGTTTCCAGGTCTCAGTGATTTTGCAGGAAATACGTTCTGAGTAATGGCAACCAGCGCTGCTAACTAACGAGCGTTTAGTATCGATCATCATGTCGTGAATAGCAGAAGCGCAAATGTAAAAGAGTCCCTCTGTGAAAGACATACTTTTTAACAGTGCTCTGAGTAAGAAGCGCTGAAGTTTGACTAGGTTTTACTTTTTTACCTTATAATGTTTTTCAAGACTTCCGTTGGTTTTGAAATGAGCCGCTGAATAAATTGTCACTGGCGATGAAACGCGTTTCGTGACTTTCAGTGGTTTTCCGTGACAGGTGCAAGTTTGGGACGGAGACAGTGCGGGACGGGTGCGGGTTGGGAAGGGCTGGCTGGCGGGTATGTGCTAGAAGTCTGCGAGCGCGCGGCGGGAGCGGGCAAAAATTTTCAACCCACGCAGGACTCTAGTGGCTAGACAGTGTTCTACTGGGCAAGATGTCCTGCCTCAAACGCTTACACGCAATTGACACCGCAGTACATACAGAACAATAGTGTCTATAGAAACCACAACGGATTGAACAAATTCTTCGAACTGCTGCTAATGGTATTTTAAATCTGAGAATCTGGTGTACATTGATCAGAATTTTCTATTCTCTTGTGCAAATTGTAGTGCTTAGCTTTGCTAATGCAACACATCAAATCGCCCAACATTTCAAATAACAATGCATCAAACACCGTACCACTATCATCAGAGAATTTATGTACATTCCAAATTGCTTCAACATTTGGCACAGCCTGCAGAGACATTCCCCTCCATCCCAACTCATGGTAATGTTCCAAGCACCATCTTTAAACAAAAGAGAAAGAGAGGTATAAATGTTGGACATAGTTTACGATTCATAAAATATAGAAATTGGTGTCTTGGCCTAATGTACATGGTAGCTTTATGATAAATAAACGTTCTGCCTTCAATCTTAGCCTTCATATGTGGTTCAAGTTTAAAATTCCGGTATCGTTCGCAAAGAATTTTACAGAGCCTTATCAACTATTTGCTAACAGCAAATCAACAAATTTTCTTGAAACTGCTGACATACTGTAGCTGTCATATTTTGTAAGAATTTGTGACGGCATTTAAACAAGTTCCCACCCTACCCTTCAGCATAAATACTTGGAAGAAATAATGGTTCAAGTCGCGCGAAAACTACCGCCAATTTTACCAAATATGTCACAGGAATGTCTCAACCAAACTATCAGCAATAAAACCTAAAAATATTAGATCTGAATTTTTAATGAACATCGTCCACTTAGCATCAAAAAGAGAAAACTATAGTTTGGTAGAAAATAAAATTTAGTGTAAGATCACACACATACAGATGTATATCTACAAGGAGTAATAAAATGGTTTATATTACACCAACGAAAATTTTTAAAAAATCGTTTGATCAGAGTTTCAAAAAACCTTGGCAAATGTTGTGTCTTACAGGCAACGCATTTGCATTAAACTACCAAAAACAAATATTTCAAAAAATTTTGAAATCGACTGTGAAAAAGTTTGATACAAAATGGACTATCCTGTCATTGTCCATTTTCGGCCACACATTTCCCAGTCAAAGAATCAAAAATTATATTCAGAAGAAAATCAACAATCGTGCGAAGTCGATCAGTGCATGCGTGTTCTATGCTTACCAATTGGAATAACAAAAAAAGTGAACATAAGATCCGCAAGTGTAAGATGCAAAGATATGATGTGAACGTGGGTTCTTCTTTTCAAGCTGTACAGACAATACAAAACAAATGTATTCCCAGCAGCGCTCAGAAGGAAGAAGGTGAACGTGAAAATCACGCGAATCAACTCGGTGTTGCTGAAGATGAGAAATTTCTGCAAAACACATTGCTTGTTGATATTTTGATATAATTAAACCATTCAAATAAATTCAAAATCAATGCAAATTCAACGGTGGTAAGCTCACGAAAGAGCAGTGTGGAAAAGCCAGGAAGCATATTTCATAGACAAGCGAACCATATTCTTAACCACAGCACGAAATACGCAGGACATGTATGCAATTACAGCGGGGCAATGAAGCACGCCACGAGGGATCGCAACAATGTTGCAAATAGGGTATGTGGCATCAGGCTGGCAGCATTTATAGTTTCAGAGCATCACAGCAATAGCAATTATGTCAGGGTTTTTTAAGGCATTTTAGGGACCCGATTCGGGTTCCTAGAATCAGAGAAAATTATCATCGGGTCTCAAAATTAGAGAAAATTGGGTCCCTAGAATCAGAGAAATCGAATCCCTACAGATCCATACTGGGTACCCAACATTTTACTTAAAAAAACCCTGATTATATGTTAAGAAAAATGCAGTATCCAAGTGCAGCGGGTAAAGAACTGCTTTCAGAAGTAATGGCTCGCGATTTTGTTTTATTTGTGTCGTGTTGCTGCACAACACGAGTGTCCACGAAAAATTACACACGGAGTTGACATGTGCGAAAAAAGAAGTTGTTTTTGTTATTTTTGGAAGAGCTGTTGCTGGCCCTTCGGACCACAACATACGCAACGATGCGAATAGCGATGATACCGAATCTAATGTGGTTGTTAACACACCTTCTTCAGCAGATTTCGTTGTCAAGTGTGAAAGTCGTGATGAGAGTGTAGTGTGAGTAGTGATGATACGTGGAAATGTTAAAATTAAGTTATGAAAATGACCAAACGTGCAAGCAAAATACGAGGTGTATATTTGTTAATTTGTAGCGATATGTCGACACTACAAACAATTTTGTGCATTTTAGGTAAAAACAAAAATTTTTCAAAATGTCATAATTATATTGAATGATTTTTGGCATTGTTGGAAAAAAAAAAGCATATCAACTTCTTTACCGCAGCAGTGCCGTGTGAAGAATTGGAAAATAAGCTTAAACAAGAAAGAACACTCAACGAAGATATATCTGTAGTGATGTATGGTTGATGGCAACTCACAAATGTTATGAATTTTCAAGTTATGCAAACGTTGATTTTCAAAAATGAAGTAATTCGCATCTGGATCGTGACAAAAGACAAAAAAATGTACATTACTGATTGGCAGTTTTCAAAAATGGAATCTGAAGACGTCAGTGAAAGCACTAATTTTATATCGTTGTACGTTTATAGGCAATGGAGATAAGACGACCATAGATACTGCCAAAAGTTTTTTTCCTAGAAATCAACCCAGCGAAGAATCATTAAGTTTTAAAATTAGTCAATAAACGCAACATTGAATCACCACGGTTATCTCATTTAAATTTAGTAGCAACTATGCACGCAAAAATGAAGAAGTAACATTTCGAATGAGGATGAGTAGCTACAGGATCAATACGGTTAAAGTTAAATGTACACTGCGTCCCATGAGAATAATTATTTGGAAATCTGAACTGGCAACAGCATGACCACTTTATCACTGACCGGACAATTGAAGTTATTAAGAATTGCAGGCAGAGTGATGCAACAAAGCATGGTTATGGCTGATGGAGCAAGCAAAAGCTATGTTGACAAGAAGCTACAAGAGAGCAAGAGACTTGAACGAGCACACCAAGTAACGAAATGAACTCCACGGTCATCAATTGAAAAATAAAGAACTAGGACGAACGATTATGTACTCTGTTGTTGTAGAGCAGACAATTTCACAATCGTTCTGCAAGAAACTTTTGAAGCCTCATCACAGCAACTGCAGCGGTTAAGATAAGCTGCGTTTAAGATTACTGTGTGTACTTGTACATAGCAATGATTAAATGGAATGCGCAAAACGTAGCAATTATGCAAAGCGCAAAACCAGTGGCAACATTCACTGCAATAAAGAAGCAGTTTTGTCCCGAACAAAAATCGCCTTGCATCATCAACAACTTACAAAGCAGAAGCTTGCATTCGACGCACTTTTTAACGCGATGGAAGTACCGTTTGGAACACTCACTAAAATGTTTTTTTGATCGTTCATTCGAATGAAAATCAGTTTACGAATGCGAATCGTTCAACAACGACTGCCCAGCAGCCGCATCGTGCTGAAAGATGGTTAGTTTTTGTTAGCGAAAAGGGCAAACTACTGAGTTGCATTTGCAGGCTTATATGTGAGTTTGGCTTTCTACTTTGATCAAGCACTGTACGTACAACTGTAATAGCAAGTGTTTTGTAGATTTCCTTTAGTGGTGCACCGCAACAAAGCGAAAAATTCAACACAAAAATCCACCAGAGACCTCTTACAAACGCAATGCACACGTTTCAGAAGATATTCATTTGTTGCAGAATGAACCATTGGTTGACTTGGTTGAAGGAAACCCGATATCATGACAATTAGGAACATAATTAATCACATTTGTTGAACTAACTTCCTAACCTGAATTTTCGCCGAAGAAGTTACTCGCGTTTGTTTGGGTTTGTGGGTTATTCGGTAAACGTCAATAAGAAAGAGAGATTTGGGTTTGCGGGTTATTCGAAAAACGTCAATAAGAGAGATTCTTGCACAAACGCAGAATTTAACTTTCCTCATCAATAAATCGATTTCAGAATGTCAGCTTGCTTCACACAGCGCTGACAGAAAACAACTGGGCTAACAAGCAGTAGACACAACAACGATTAACCAATTGATAGCACGCCCTCAGAAAAAGACACACTCTCATTGCATATGCAACGAAACTCTCTCACCAGATATTATAAAACCGGTCAAACAAAAAAACATGAACCCATAACATGGGAAGGAAACACGGCTCCAACTGCAAAATGATTGACCAGAAGAAAGAAACTGTGGTTAACCTCTGAAATAGTGCGTTCGTGTTTACAAACGCAGGTTGAATCATGGACGTCGCTGAGGCGCTTTTAGGCTTCATACTTTTCTGCAAGATTGTTCACACCACACATTGTTGATTAGTGCTTAGCAGCGAGGGCCTCAGCCTTAAGAACAATTCATTCCACCATTTTCATAATCAATTTTTATTTGGGGAAAAGTGCTAGGGCAGCAGCCCTAGGAGGACTCGAAACACCTACGGTTTTCAGCAATCTCAGATAGTTCTGCTGGCTCCACACGCAGACGGGACCATCCAAGGCCAGAGATGTAATTACGCCACGTGGTCCTTGGTGGACCTCTGGGGCGCTTTCCCGTGCATGTAGCCAGCAGGACTTGCCTCACTGATCTTTCCTGTCGGTTTAAAAACTGACAACTTTTCGGTGCCCGAAAGCTCCAATTGTCTGCAAAAAGCAAAGAGTTGATCCTGCAACTTCCAACAATGGTACCTTCGTCGACTCGCCTGTGACTGCCTATTCAAATCATGTAGATAATGAAGAGCAACGGTAACAGCAAATACACTTGACTGAGTACAACACCTACGGTAAGCGGTTGTGATTTAGCTGCGCCGACACAGAAACATACTTGTTAGCAGGAATACATTGACTTGAAGGTCAGTAACAGGCGGCCGCCAACAACGTGCTCCCTCAACACTCCCATGGCTTTTCACGAGAGACCCGGCCGCATGTTTTCTCGAGGTCAACGAACATGGGCGAATGTATTTGGCATACTCCCACGATTTCTCGAAAATTTGCTGGAGAGTGAATTTGTGGTCTATAGTACTACGGTCAGGAAGAAAACCGCTCTGGATATCCGCCATCTTATTTTTAATTATTTCGTGTTATCTTTTTTGAAGGCACTTGGCATACATTTCGCTCCTCAGTGTACCGCACATGCAAGAAAGAGTCGTTTATTTCTGAAGCCATGTCTTGAGGCTACTTCCTTTGGTCGAATGATATGTTTTACTTCCTGGTTCCACCACAGGGTTACTTTTCTGCCAGTGTTCGCCAAACCGAGTTGTTTCTGTCCACATGTCCGAGCTGCAGATGAAGCTGCAACTGCTTTGAACAGCTGCCATTTAACCTCAATGTCTGCCGTGCATTCAGAGATCTCTCGGAACAAGAGCAATACATTGCTGCAAAGGTCTTTCTTCACAATCTTGTGCGCTGCAACCTCTCACTTTAATCGGTAAGTTCTCTTAGACCTGCACGTTTGTGTAGGCCAGGCGTCTCAAACTCAAAATTTTCCGAGGGTCAAATGAGGACATATATAGTAACCCGAGGGCCGCATTATGACTACCCAAGGACATTTTGTGACGCTGACGAAACAATGGAGGTACCTGAACCTTACTAGAAATAGCCTTACATCTTATTTCCTGCGGAAGTTACCATGAGTTATAGGCAAATTATCTCCAGTCGTCTCTACTTTTGTTCAAAAAGGAACTTGCTCACTGGCTGGCCGAGCACTTTCAAACACCGGTGAATGAACTAAATAACTTGAATGTTAATTATTTGAAAATTCCAAAAAACATTGCGAGCCGCACAAAATGCCCTCGCGGCCACAAGCGGCCCGTGTGTTTGAGTCCCCTGGTGGAGGCCCTGTTGTTTTTTCATGACCTAATTTGCAGACCACAGGGCAGTGATCGGTCGACAGTGCTACACTATTTTTGACACGAAAGTACAATAGTATTTGGAAATCGTTAGCTGAAATTCTGCAGAAATAAATGAGTGGGCGTTGACCCAGCGAATCTCTGCACCAGCTGTACTTGTGCAAATTCCTGTGTTGGTCGAAAGTGTTAATGACACACAGTGCGTTGCTGCAGCTCAGTTGTAGCAGGAACCTTCCGTTATTATTTCCGTCAGCATCACCATGTCGGCCAATCTGCAATCACTCCCTTCCATAACCAGTATCGTTTCCTAATGTGTGCATTGAAGTCTCCCGAAAGCATCGTGGATTACTTAGTACGGTATTAAACATTCGCAGAGCATCATTAGTTTTGTCCTCGAATTCCGATTCCGAATACAGTGCGTTAAAGTTTGGCCCATATACCTGTACCAAGCACAGGGAAGAATAAAACAGCTTCATCCTCAACGTGCGCACCCTTTCTTCTAGAACAGCGGTTCCCAAAGTAGGGGTCGCGAAGGGTCGAAAATTGGTTCGCGCCAAGGTGATCGAAATCTGTCAAAACGAACTTTTTTCATTTCATTTTTCAAGTTCTTTATTGCATCATACGCATTTCATTTGGCTTCGTCTTATTAAAACCGGCTTATTGCATCATAAATGATTTTCCTAGAGTTTTGGTGGTAGCGCAGCTACTAGCCGTAACTAGCCAATTACCTGCTTAGTTAGATTCGTTGATTACGGAAGTATTTTGGAGCTCAGTAGTTCAGTAAATAGGTCAGTGGAGCATCATGGTTGACAGCAAGGGTTGATAGTATGAAAGTTCAGCTATGTAGTAGTAGAGTAGTTTGAAACATTTTCGCTTCCTAAGCACGTAAAATACATTTTTGATGTTTTAGGCTTGGGTCGTGAGATGTTCATTAAACTCAGATTTGGGTCGTGCATAAAAAAGTTTAGGAACCGCTGTTCTAGTGGGATTAATTTATCAAAACAACTTCATCAGCAAAGGCACCCCAGCTCGGGCAAACTGTTCTGGCTCAACGTCGAAGTAGAAGAATTTCCGCGCATCGTCCAGCTCTACACTGTTGCAGCCAAGGCGCATAGTCGAAGAAATGTCAAATTGTTGTGGCTTCCTCGACCAGTCGTGCTCCTTTCCCGTGTGTGAATTGATGTTCCAGTTTCCAATTACTAGCTTTTGGCAAGATTGCCCTTTATGCGTGGCATTCAAGTCTCCCAGATTAAGAAGCACTCTGCGCTGTCCCAATTCGCCTCATAAAATGCGTAGCGGGTGAAACGCGGGATCTCCACTTGTAGATACCTGATTGGGGAGGCAGTGGCGAATTTTCGAACGGACCCCTATACAGGAAGACAGAACGCAATCCTTCGTCATGCGAGCGACGACCGATGCGCGATGGGTTAGATTAATCTTGCACATTTCATGGTAGTCACAGTCCAAGTTATACCGCTGGACAAACCGGTAGCGCAATTTACACAGAAACTTTTGCAATTTCAGGGGTACCGCAAGAAGGCATTGCCACGTATGTGTAGTGTAGGAGAGGCTTTGCACTGAGCCTACTGTAAACGCAGTCATGAGAATCACTTCCGGAAACGGGGGGCTATGCATTGCGCTATCGCCTTTCTCAACTAGACAGGGTGAATGATGCTCTTAGTCCCTTTTCTATCATAGAAGGCCCGTCTTGAAATTCACAAACGTCGCTTGAACATCGCTTTTGATAATGTGCGTCGCAACCGTTCAGCATGAAATTTGCTATTGGAACAGCGAAAATAGCGCTGCATGGATGATTTGGCTGTACAGGCTCACATTTGATCTCTTGATGACTTTCTAATTACTGCAAAAACGCTTTTCTATCACCTTTTCTAACGGCAAAGCAACACAATATCGTACACTTGCTTGTTCGAAAATGCATTAAGGTTGAGAGAAATTAAAAACCGTGATTTATGTCCCTTGAAGTACCAGAAGTGTATCAGCGAATAAAAAAGCGGGTAAAAAAGGACTGCTTGACATCCAGAACACAACTGCCGCTAGATGGAATTCACTATACTGCGTTATGTGGTGATCGGACAGTGTTGCTTGTCAGCACGCTGAAGTTATCGCCATCCTTTAGAAACTCACGCAACGCGCTTTCTCTTAGTAAAGATGCACGTGCTTTGCAAACATGTATGGTGGTCTTGTTGCGCCATGTAAAAATTTTGCGATATTTGAAAAATGACTGCACAATTTTTCATGAATAAATTTTGTGATAAAACCTTTTCCAAAAAAAAGACTAATTTGAACAATTTTTCATTGAGAAACATTTTATTGACGGAGTTGGGCTCAGTATCGAAAAAAAATTGTCGCAAATTTTTTTTGATATTTTTTTGACAAAAAATACTTTTTCAGTTTCTGAGAATTTGCCGTTTGAAATATTTTTTTCAAAATCAGAATGTTTTCGATTTTTGGAATATTTTACTTTTTATATTAAAATAAAATTTTTTCACAAACATTTCTAAATTTTCTGAATATAACAAATGTTTTCCTTGGCACCAATGGGCCACCATAAATTTGACGGTAAATCAAAATTTTTCAAATCGTTAAGGTTTCGAAGTGTGGCGCTACAGAATTTAAAATGGTCAATAATCCAATTTGCTTTCTCCTGTAGACANTCACTTCTCCGTGTGCTGTGCTTTACAGGGATGATGTAAACGACGTTAACAACCTCGACTAAGATCAGAGTTGTACAGTATTCTANTTTTACGGCCNAAGCATTATTCTATTTGAATAAGGACTGAAGGTGTGTTAAATACAAGAAACTAGTTCCCTGTGCAAATAAATTGTGATGGATGTACGTCACCACTACTGTGATTTACAATTATTACAAGTTGTTGTAAGTAGTTTATTTTACGGTTTTGTTCTGACTTATGACTACACAAGAAACAATCTTCGGGTAATAAGGCCAACAGAAATTTTCGAAAACCATTCGTATTTCTGTAAAGCCGTTTGGTGTGTCAGTAATCTGAGAACCATCTGTTGCAAAAACAAGTTTTGCTAATCAAATCACACGTACCGTCTAATTAATGTACGGCCAAAGCTTTTAAGCGTTCAGCTTACACTTAAAACACACGTAGTTTTAATTTCATTTTTACGCATTTTACAAAAACTTGACTTGAAAACGTGAAAAACTTCTTTTGATATGGACGCTTGTCAATTACACCAAAAAAACTTTTGTAAACCAACAAGAAACCCATTTCGTTAGTGCTCCTTTCAACTATAGCGATCAGTGCAGCTATAACCCATGTTCTCTCAGAGGACTTTCACGCGCGGGTGAAATGCAAGTAGCTCGAATCGCTCATGTAAAAGTGAAGCACTATACTTCGCACGTTTTCCTGAACTGTGCAATTCAAGATCGGTTTTCTGTATCGAAACCAGACATCAATCACGTCATGTAAGCAGTTTTTTTTTTAAGAAAAATGTTAGGTACCCGGTATGGATCTGTAGGGACCCGATTTCTCGATTCTAGGGACCCGATTTTCTCTGATTTTTGGAACCCGATGATAATTTTCTCTGATTCTAGGGACCCGAATCGGGTCCCTAAAACGCCTAAAAAAACCCTGCATGTAAGTCATCTCAACACTGCATAAGTACAACCTTGCTAACCATTTTCCTGACAAAAGCAGCTCGGTTTAGACCAGGAGTCACCAACTTTTTGAAACTGCGAGCTACTTCTTGTGTACCAATTAATGCGAGGGGCTACTAGTTTGATACACAATTCTGAAATAAAAAGTTTGCTCAAGTTACCTTCAATTATGTTAGTTATGATATTCGTTAATGTGAAGATATCGATCATGCTAATGTTATTGTTATTTTTAGAACAGGCCCGTGGGCGACCTACTTGGTGCTTGCGGGCGACCTGGTGCCCGCGGACACCACGTTGGTGACCCCTGGTTTAGACGTTCAACGATGTGTCGACTTCAGGCATTCGTCGTTGACTCTTCGGGTTCAACAAAACCGCCATCACCACCACACGCTTTAACTGACCTCTCCGTTTGCAAGAAGCAGCAGTACAAGTGGTAATTTGCTGTTGGTGTCGTTTCCATTAAAATGACCAATAGGCTTCTCAGCAACGTGGAAACAAGCATACTACAGCTAACCCGCATCGCAGGCAGCAAGAGATCCAGCAATGATCCCCGATGGCAAGTTCATTTTGTCTATTTGAAAATAGCCTCACAAGCTGGTATCAAACAGATCTTTCCGTTTCTGTCAACATTTTTCGGTTAAGAGCACAATGGCGTTTCGCGATTCGCGCATATGTCCAAAGTTTGAAAAAAAGCATGCTCTCGTTTTTCATGGGGCTGCGTCAGGTAACACAGTGGAAGTCTAAGTTAAGACGCGTAGTCAACATTGCACCAAATATATAAATATATGTATCAGTTTTTTTTAAAGCGTTTTAAGGACCCGATTCGGGTCCCTAGAATTTCAAATCGGGTCCCTAGAATCAGAGAAAACTATCATCGGGTCCCTAAAATCAGAGAAAATCGGGTCCCTAGAATCAGAGAAATCGGGTCCCTACAGATCCAAACTGGGTTTCTAATATTTTCCTTAAAAAAAATCTGATATATATATATATCTTTCGTTTTTGCAAACAAGAAATGAACATCGTTGTTAATTTCATCTTTCAGTAGGGCATTTGGCTTCATTGAAAACAAACTGATCATTCAACTATAACTCATTCTTTCATAATAACATACGTGATGGAAAAATATTGAAGAGTGTTAAGACTTCTCATTCTATTTGCTTTCAAATATAAATTAAAGATGACAATTTCGTTTTAAAATATACGGCAAAATTTGCGTTATTTGTGATTTCACATCATTCAGCCCATTTTCGGCCCAACAACAAACTGGTGTTTTTTAGTTTTGTAAGTACCTAAGGTAACCTGTGAGCATTTCCGATTGCTCTACCATGGTCTAAAATTATGCCTACGTCTCATAAACAACTATAAATCTTTTCTGCAGATGTCTAAGCTACTTAAAAATATGCGCATTACCATCTTGCATTATAGCTCAACTGCCTGCACTTCGTTAGGGTATGGGCAAAGTGGTTGCCGTCCCTTTATTGAAATCATTTCCCACAGGGTCACAGCCATAGCATCATGCGGGCACTGACGATAAAATAACTTTAATTGATACCAGCACGTTATGCCAGTGCGGGAGAAATGTTTATGCATTTGATTCAGAAATTGTTGAAATGTCTGTGCAACGTCAGTCAGACATACATTTGTTTATTAGGCCGTATGCAGTATCACAGCTAAGACCTTTTCAGATAAACTGCATTAAAAAAAAGCAACGACCAGTGACATTGCATACCATACTTGCGAANAAAGGACCTCTTTCGTTCTACAACAGCACGTTTATTCCACAAACTGATGTTTGTTGCTACCTAATTGGTAGCATGCCNAACACTACGCAATGTTATATCATTTGCAGCGTACTAGCTGAACAACTGCAGCACCCTTGNCAAGTTGCTAGTTTTATCTGTCAGTTGGAAAATGTAATTTATAAGGCAAGTACTCTACCGGAGCTAGATGNTATGCGCTCTGGAACATTTTACAACGGGTGAATGTTCCTGTCATTCTTTTGCAATTGCTTGTGACAAGAATTCGAAAAAAAACAAAAGAAAAAATGCGCATCAACGAATCAATCTGGACAAACTATATAGTGTGTACAAAGTGTGGCAGGCAGGGGATAGTAAGCTCTCCACCTGGCAGTGTGCAGTTACCGTCAGTTAGTGTTGCGCTCTCAGACGGGAACGATCAAATATCAACATCTGATCGCACTGCTATCCCAACGTGGTGTTGCTCAAAAGTCAGATTACAATCGCGTTTGTTATGCATTTATTTGGATAGTCGCGAGCCCCGACAACAAACGTGCACCGCAGCCTGACAAAGTTCTCGGCAACTGAGTGACAATGCGTAGCACTGCATGATCGCGCCTTAGGCTGGTCGGCCACACGCGTGGACTAGCACGCGTCGCGCTGTTCGAGTGGTGCGAAGGAGTGGGATTAGTTTACAAGCGCCTTTGTTCTCACGAATCTGAACGAACGATCCGTGCTTGTTTCTCAAACTTGTGCGTTAGCTTGCTCTTGTGTTCAACATTTTCAGAGCGTGGACCAACTTCTACATCAGCAAACGCCTTCGCAGGCTCAACTAACTTATTTAGCATAAAGTCAATCGAATATTTCATCGCTGGTCACTACAGAAATTTTGCTTTGCTACTAGTATGTGCTCAGTTGTTCTCGCTGGCTAGGAGTCTGCTGACTCACTAGAATGTCTTAGCAAACTTACTTGAGTTCGCGGATCAAAAGGAGGGGCATGAGGTATCCCCGTGGGCCGACTGCATCCAAATACTGTACGATAAACTAGTGGGTTCTATTTTCTTAACCGGAGTTCCCACTTGGAAGATTGTGTTTACAAGATTTTTTCTTTTCAAAATCTACATATTTTGGATTCACTGTCACAGTCACACCAACTAGTGCACCGTAGGCAGAAATGGTAAAATTGGAGGCGGCATCAGTTCAGTGATAAAAGTGTCCGCCTCCCAGTTGGAAGGTTGGGTGTTCGATCCACAGCCACTGAGTGAATTGCCGTGGCGCTCCTTGGGCACGAGCGTTCATATCAATCGCCCCGGCAAGAAGCACATTTCAGGCTTCGGCCTGCCGCCAATTGCCGTCACCAAAATTAACAATAAAAAAAAGGGTAAGATCAACCGTTCGATCTTAGCAATAATTTGGTGCGTGCTTGCAAAATCTTTTTACGGCACTTAATAGCACGCAGTTCAAGGCAATTTTAAAAATACGAGTACAATCTTAGTGTATCAAAAAGGTTTCAGAGTGCAGTCAGCACGCTGCAAGGCAAAAACGTTTTTTAAAACTGTTGGTGTGCAAGAAACGCATTTTGCAAACAAAACGTTTCTATATTTCAATTTCAAGCCAAGTCCACAACATCCAAAATCAGTATTAATTTCTAAACACCAATGATTCAAAAACTGCATCAGAAGTCCTGGCTACCTCAGATCACATCCAGGACCCACAGCCAAGAAGCTTGTAGTCTTAGCAGCTGACTCAAATTTGGCCATTAGCATTTCGTGACATTGTCCAATGTTGTCAGAATTTATTTGCACTGCTAGGTATAAATCAACCACATGACTCATTAGAAATCAATCGTAAGTTTGCGAAAATCACATCTCGCAATCTTGTGCTTTCGGGTCTCTGCGGCGAACAAAACCAGTGCACCAATAACCCCATAATGGCACAGATCTTTTCTGTTCCCGATTGAAACAAAATTTTGAAGAATTTCTCCTCTTCATGTCTGTCAATCGGTTTTACCAATTCTATTTTACCTGTCCTCTTGGAAATCCTCAGACATTGTTGTTGCACAACACATTTTCCTTCGTACGACTGGCCAAGGCGTTTGGAAAAATCTCTTACCTCTTCTGTACAATGAAGGCCAAACCAATAAAAAAGCGCATTCAAATTTGCTTAACGCTTGCATTTCCAGCAAACCAAGAAGTAAACAAACCAACCAGCAGTACGCTAATAATTGATTCATACAAGCCATAGCGCCTGCAGAAAGTTTTATGGAAAGTTGTAAACTTCAGAAAAAAAAAGACGATATTGAATATAGTAATCTGTCAAAGCTCCTGCCAACTTTCATTTTCACGAGAAATTTGTTTTTTCAATAACAAGTTTTCATACATAAGAATCTTAACAATTTTTCTACCGGATATTTTTTTGTGACACTAGCTATGAATTTCTTCGTGAAACAGATAATTTATTGTTCATTTCCATAGATCAGGCGTGTCAAACATACGGCCCTCGGGCCAAAACCGGCCCGTTGCGAGGTTGAATCCGGCCTGCGGGATGATTATGTAAAGCAAAAACTTCTTTGTTTGCTTCAGAAGTCTATCCAGTTATACTGCAATAACTGGTGACTAGATTTCAATTACTTGAAACCTTAACACAATTGCTTGTATTGTTTTTTTTTCCTCGTTTTTTCTCACGTGAAATTTTTCCGTTTCATGTTTATTTCCTTTTGCGTGTTCACACCGGTTTGAACTTCAAACAGGTATGAACACGCAAAAGTCCAACTGCTGTTGATAAAGTTTAACACCAGAACTCCCGGAAAAAATATACCTCGAGCTCCAGCGATGTCGATTTCGAAACCTTCGGAGCTCTAGGTACAAATCTAACTAAAATTTGCTAAATAAAGCTTCTTTTCCAATTACTGACCGGAAAATAAACTGCACAGAAATCTGTTCGACAGGGTAATATTTGTGAATCGGTAAAAAGCAGTCAACTCAGAAAATAGCGCATTAAATAATAAAAAATGTCGAATTCGACATCGCCGGAGTTCTATTGTTAAAAAATACACGGAAAGGTTAACTAAAACCACCGACTCAAGCAACTTCCTGTTTCACATATGTCAACCTGGAATGTAAACGCGGAGGACATCTTTGTAGTTTTTCGTGAAAATAAGAGACAAGGAGATTGTATTCAGATGTAGAGCTATTCCATGCTCGGACTTGGGCTTTTACCTTTCCTTTAAATTGCTCAGTTTAGCCTTCATTCTCTATTCCGTAGCAGCCTCGTTTCCCGAAATGTCTTTATGGAAGCAGAGAAAAGTTGACATAGAATGCAGTTTTCCAACACAGTTCGTCCGTTTCCTATTTTTTTACAGAGGTGAATGGGATACTTGTATGTTTGTTGTGTTCACAGCAGGCTTCAATGGTGAAAAAATATAACATTCGACACCACTGTGAGACTCATCATGCCGAACGATACCGTGGTATGCAAGGGCCACCGAGGAGAGATAAGCTAAAGGAATTCATAGCAGGCATGAAAAAACAGCAATCCGTTATTTCCAGTAGCCGAGATATAAGCGCAGCAGCTGTGAACGCTAGCTACATTATTGCTAATGACATAGCGTTAACATCAAAGCCATACTCTGTGGGTGAGTTCGTGAAGACGTGCAATAGTGCATCCTAAAGGCTGCAGAAATCGTGTGTCCTGAGAAGCTACAAGTTTTTGCTAATATTATCCTGACGAGAAACACTGTGGCAGAGAGGATTTCGGACATTTCAGCGAATTTAGACAGCCAACTGCAGAACAAAGTTAAGTCGTTTGTTACGTTTTCGGTTGCGCTTGATGAAAACACGGACATTTCGGACGTTGCACAACCAGCCATATTTATTCGTGGCGTTTAATTTTGGACATTTCACTGTATTTCGCACCAGGAGACTTTGTGTTGCAAGTCGTTAAAAATGGATCATGTCAGGCAAGTGGTTGTCCGGACAGTTAATTTCATCCGAGCCAGAGGTCTTAACCACCGTCAGTTTCACAGTGTTCTCAGGAATAAGGGCTTTCTGTATGGCCTGCCATTACACGCTGAGGTAAGTAGGATAAACCGAGGTGCCGTGCCAAAGCGTTTTTTTTTTTCATTTACGTGGAGAAATTGAAAACTTTTTGAAGAAAAAGGGCAAGCCAGTGTTAGAATTTCAATCCTCAGAATGGATGCAAGACCTTGTCTTTATGGTTGATATTACACAGCACTTGAATAATCTGAACAAAATGTTGCAAGGCCGCAGAAGACTTGTCACACACTATTACAACATACCACATGTGCATTCAAATTGAAGTTGTCCTCGTGGTGGACACAACTTTCCGGTGATGACACCGCTCGTTTCCCTTGTCTAAAAAGTGTGCGTGCCTCGGAACTGAACAGTGACTTGAATCAATATAAAGATAACAGAATTGCTAGGGGCGTTCAAGCAACGGTTTCACATTTTTGGCTAACTTGAAACGGGTTGCCAAGTCTTTTTGTTCGCCATTCACAGAAAAACCCTCCGATCTGCCCGTTGACATGCAACTTGAAATAATTGATTTCCAGTGTGATTTAGATTTGAAGACCAAGTTTGCCTTGGCGAGCTTGGACACATTCTATCAGTATCTTTTCCCAGGCTACCCCAAAGTGACATCCTCTGCTAGTTTTGTGCATGTTTGGGACGACATATCTTTGTGAACAAGTGTTCTCTGCGATGAACATCAATAAAACAATGCTGCGCTCAAGGCTCACACATGCTCTCTTAAATGACATCCTGAACGTGGCTGCTACACAGGATTTGACACCTGATATTGATACACTAGTGAAAGCTAAAAGGTGCCAAGTTTCAGGCGTAGGCCTAAATCGCGAACATATTTAATGTGAAGTGCTTCTTTCCGCCCTGAAATATAGTTCTGCAGCAATGAGTAGTTACTGTGGAAATATTTAAGACACTGAACGCTTGAACAGTGGGTAAATGTAATGTTAGTCAGCGGTTTCAGTATCAACGCGTTTCGTTTGATGGAACCATATTGTTCATACATTGTCACAAGCTGTATGTTTTGCATAAAAATTTATACATTTCCCAGGCAGAAGAAAAACTTAAGTTTCCACTAATTTGCACAGTGTGGTACCAGTTCGAGTGGTCTGGATTTCTGCACTTAGCTACAGAGAGGTGTTCCAAACGAAAATTCGACCGAAACCGTTTCGGTTTTTCCGAAATATTTCGTTTCGATTGATTTTTTAGACATTGTGTTTTCGTTTCGTTTCGGTTGGTTTCAACGTCATGAAAGATAAATCTTGTTATTATATTGTAAAATTTGAATAGGCTTTTCTCAAGAAACGTCATGTTGTTACAGCGTTTCGTAAAGGTTGCTCCTTAAATGTGCTAATATTCATTTTGAGTTAAGCTTGAACTTTTTGCATTACAGTTTATGAGAACAGTTGGAAGTTGCCATTACATATAACCACAGTGTTATACAATGATTACATTGGTCCGGCCGCTTGGGATTAAATTTGCCTGAAGTGGCCCCTGAACTGAAACGAGTTTGACACCCCTGCCATAGATCATCACATATGTGGCCACCAACAAAAAATGCCCATCAAAAAAGTTCAAAAACAAAAATGCATTTGAAAGTTTGTCTACGATTATCTGCTGGGAGGACAAGCCTGATTACAAAGTTACATCTTTCTTCTAACAGAGAAATATAGTAGCTAGCTTCCGAAAAGCTGTGTCTAATGCTGAAGTGTTTATTTTTAAATGCGAATTTTCTTCAGCGAAACTATGAACAAGTCTAGGTTTGTTACTTGTACGCCGTTTAAAACACCTACCATATCACTCGCCTGCATGTTACATGTGTTCATTGATTTTAATCCTGATCGTCGCTGAGCACTTGTCGTTTCTCTTTGACGACGGATTCTGAGGCCCAAACGACAGCTCCACTTTAGTACAAGGGACAATTCAACCCGTTAGATTTCAACATACTAAGTAACGAATAAGATGCTGCTAGTGCAAGCCGTCTTCAAATCAAAGACGGTTCCCTGCCGGACGCGACAGCAGCGAACTTCCTTAAAACGGTAAATTAGTGGTGTGCTGGACATGGCCGATTGCCGATCCATGGAATTCTTTATTCCCAATTAGAAACGATGCTGAAACCACCGCTGTCGTTTAGGGAAGTGCTGCTACAAGTGTTCGACAACAAGACAAAATACATCAAACCACCACTAGCACGAAAACAACTTTACTTTCTTCAAGATAACGCTCTCAACAATCGACGTTGAACGTCTTGATGTTGTCTTCTTCAGCTCAGGGAAAGATGCTGGGCTCAAAAAAATCAACTAATTTACTTTCATGAAAAGAAGAGTGTGATGAAGACGTCGTTTAACCCATTCGAATCAAAGATCAGATGCGTTTTTGATACTCTTTTAACAAAGCCGCTTTGTTCNAGAGTGAGCACTAACTTCACTATTTCTTGAACAAACTTTTACACAGAGTGCAAATAAACCTGCGGGTTTCATATCAAAGTAAAGNAAGCACAATTATACTACAAATNACAATANTCATGTGAGAAAATACCGCTGTGATCCTACAAAGCATAACTTTCTACTTGCACATGCGCGACACGCTTTNTAATACGAAAGCAACAGTGGACAGACAGTGGTCCCCGGCTCTTCAAAATTTGCTGCCNTCAAANAGTAGGCTGCTAATCGGACGGATATGCCTCGATCTAGTTGCAGAAAACATTCTCAGTGATGAACGAAAGCGAGNCAGAGAAACAACTTCGTTCAACAAACACGTAAGATTATTTTTTGTCCNTGTCAGAGTTCATGATATTCGCAAAAAGAATTTTATCGAGGAGTCAACCCTTTTTCACATTAAAGNGTTAAACACCCCGTTGTGTCACTCCTTTTATGTTACCATTCCCAGCACACCCACAATCGTGCAGCCGGCAGGTAGGAANGAAAGCTTTCTTCAAACACACCGTTGAAAACACAAACTTTCATGGAGAAGAAAATGTCGCATATCGCAAAGAAACGCAACTGTTCTTGATACTATTTTATAACAAAGCCATGTGTCAGAAAACCTTCTAGGGAAGCTTATTCTTTTACGGGCAAGCATTTCTCGTTTCCAAGTGGTTCGCTGCGTCCAGTGTCCTACTGTTCGGATTGCGGGAAATACAGTTTCGTTTGTTGAGTTCGTGACATCAACATTGACAGAACTTCGAACATAATGCGTTTTGTTGGAAGATCGTATGATGAAACTGACCGTTTCTCTTCAGACGAATCAAGGTTCGGAGCGCGTGCAAAACTAATTAGGAACCAGGTAAAACCTCGCATTGATGACACTGAGTCGAAATGCACTCTGACAACTTTTGAATCGTTGGTATGTCACATTCTTTGTTTTCGTCTGAAACTGGCCAACTTTTGCTAAACGACAAACTTTGAAAAAACTTGCAAATCTCACTAACAATGCAAACTTTTTCAAATCTCATTAAGCAAACGCCTCGCGTGTTTGTGAAAAATATACACAATACAATCGATCATCACTTTTGTCCTCTGAGTGCCTTGAACGCCTGTTGGCACACAGTCAATGTACTTTCCTTTATCACTTTTAAATATTTTAAATAAAATGCATCACACTGTTGAAACAAGAAATCGCTTGATGGTGCTTGCTATCTTAGTCTCGTTTCCAGTATTGAATTTTCAGAAATAGATGATTAGTTTCGAGCAATGCAGGAGTTCGACTGGGCAGTCTTGTGAAGTCAATGAAACTAAGCCAAACAGGAAGCTTATCCCGACAGTGACGTGTTCTGGTGCGGCAATTAGGTGCAATTGACCCCTTAAAACATTTTCAAGCGCTCCCTGACCTGGCGCTCCTTCTGACTAATCGCACCTTTATTGACGAATATGAAATATTGCCCTCCTTGTCGCTTTTGAGAAGTTATCGAATGCGACAGGGTTAAGGTCGTCAAACGGGGTTACGCTGAAGTTGTTCAAAATGGGCGTGAGAAAACGGATGATGTTCTTTATTCTGCTTTCCTTGAAGGAAACGTACAAGAAAAAGGAAGAAAAATATCAGGACACACAGGGCAACGCTGGTGTATTTTGGCAATTTATGGGTTTGGAAAATAATGGATGACCTTTGCATGCTGCATATGGTCTGCATTTCCCTGTTTTCTAATGAAAAGTTGTGAAAGTTTTCAAATCTTACTAAGTTTATCAAGTAGCACATCGAGCAGGTGCCGCAGNTTTAAGCTACGGGTTCTAACACCCGCTTTTTGCATTTCACCCTATATCCCAAACGCCTGGTCTGGATTTTCCCTTGAGTCAGTTCAGCGATTCACAGGCAGGCGAGATCAACAACTTTGTTAACCAAACTACGAACTGGTACAAGAATGAACTGGACACAAATACGCATGACAATAACAATTTTTAAATCAAACACTCTCACCTCGCGAACGAAAGAGCAAGGTCTAATACGCCTTGTATAAAGGTTTGACGAAACACTGAGACCTCAGCTGTNCAATGGGCCTGCAAATAGGGCGTTAACGANCTGTTTAGCGTGTTACGCTAAACAAACACTAGCCTCTTACGGTCAGGTTAATAAATTTCCTTTGCATCAGAGCGCATTGACTGATTAAGACTTGACCTTAAAAGGGTTTTGGAAGCAAAAACGTCAAAAGCAATCTGCACTTTGCAAAATTCAGGACTGCGCAAAAAACGAAATTTTTAAAATACGAGACTGCATAAATAATGCCCAAAATACATCTCCGATTCTGCGAGAAATACAAACCGGTAGGCATAGTCTGACATCCAACAGCTACACTGCGTTTATTCACGTGTTTGACATCATCTGTCAACGTAAAATTTTGCCAAAGACAGCAAATTCTATGTAACAACTGAGGACTTACCTAAACCCTTCATTAATCATACTTCAGCTAAGTTGCAACGCAAGCCAAGTAAGATGGTTTTCCGTTAGTCATTTTAATGCAGAACAACTCATTTCACCATCAGAAAGACAAAAACCGGTTTTCAGAACCAGTACCCGATCTGCATGTAGCAATTGCGACCATGATGTATCCAAAAAACTTGTATTTTCTCCTTGCATTTTCTCAATACGTCTTAAGGCAACGTTGCTCCAAACAACCTATAGACTTAAACTTGTGCTTCCCAACAGTATGTCAAAATTTTTGTCTACCTAGGAAATCGTTTTTCACGATCTTGTAAAAACAACGTGTGAGAAACACACTTTGCTGCTTTAGTAGATTACAACGTGGAGCGGTTACGAAGCCGATCTCGGAGCGGCATTGTGATGCTATCTTGCAGTTTTACCAACCCGCGTCTTTACCCAATTGGAAGCGTTACGCACATTAGAAATAATCAAGAATTTTGCACATTAGAGCAGCGGTTCCCAACTGGGGATTCCCGGACTTCTGGGGGTCCGCAACAAGATTTTTGGGGGTCCGTAATGCGATTTTCGAGGGTGAGAGTTTGTACGTTCTTGGGTGTACTTTTTTCAAAATAACCACGATTTATGAAAGTTTGCACATGTTATTACTCAAAAGAACATTATCCAGCCTAACTATACCAGCTAACATCACTAAATTAGCAATGTTGCTAAATGCGTGCATTGTTATTTCTGTTTCGCGCTGTGGTTATCACGCTGAATATGACAGGCGATGTGGTTGTAAGCGCATTGTGACGTTTAAATGCCTACGGCGAGATTGCTGTTTGATTTGAAAGAACTCGAATGTTTGCGGTGTTCATCTATGCAAAGTTGTCAGAAATTGACTACAAAAACCTTTTCAAAAGGCTTTTTGGAAAAGCTCGGTCTATTTTAGTTCCCTTTGCAACAACAAATTTGTGAGAATCTAGATTTTCCTCTCCACTTCATTTGAAAAACAAGTGTCGAAACCATTTGAACCCCTCGAATGATTTGCGCGTGGCTCTGAGTAATTGTGTACCAAGGTATGAGAGAAATGATTTCAGAGCGGTAGCCACAAAAGATCGCTAGGTTTGTTTCTAATGAGCAGTAAGGTATGAAAGTGAAACAGTACGACTGAGAGTTTTCTGTTGTGCTGTCAGTATTTTGAACATGAAGACATTGCAAAATTGGACTGTTTTTGTGATTTCTACACTTTTTTAAACTAGGGTGCGCGAACGTTATTTTATTTTTATGAAAGGGATGCCAGCTTCGAAAAAAGTTGGGAACTTATGCATTAGACTAATTCAAAAGGTTGCGGGTAAGGAGCAAGCTGAAGCAACAGCCTTGACGACTACGGCAGTACGTGCAGTACAGTGCTGTAACAAAGATTGATCATGACCAAAATTTTTAACAACGCGAATAAATCTTTGAACTTCGAGTGAGATTCTTAATACTTTTAATCGAAGTAAATTGGTAACGGAGGATTTTGAAACACTTAATAGAGACTTTTAACGTCTATGTATCGTGCATAGTCAAGATCCATGGACGACACAATTCAAAGTTGCTAAAATAATTACGTTCAACAACTTTCTTCGTTCCCTAGCATAAAAGTCATTTGAATGTCTTGAAAACATAAAAACTTTGTTAAATAGTTTGTGGAGACTCGCAACGTCGACACACTTGCCTTTTAGTTGTAAACAAATAAGCATATACTGCAAGCACGTACTACTTTCACTCCAAACTTATTTCTGACTTATACTCGTTTTAGTGGATTCGATAGGTATCACATAACGCTGGCATATTGTGTGCCCTCCACATATGTCACGAGCAATCATTAGTGTTTGTTTACATTTAAAGTTTGGCATCTGTTACCGTACATACGCACCTGGTAGGTTACCGAAAAATCCGCCAAAAATATAAGAACCATCAAAATAATCCTTAAATTTGTTAAAAGCATATGGCAATAGGCGCTGAAAGTGCATTAAGCATAGCTTAACAAGCAAACAATGGAAGCGTTCAGCTGCTGTTGGTAGAACACGTTTCCCTGTACGAAGCAAATGTACTGTGGCATTTAACGCATTGCACCAAGCGGAACCAGCGTTAAGTGGCATTTGTTGTTGGAACCGGAACGAAGTTTTGATCGCAAGTTACTCGCGCATGACTCAGACAGAACATGTTTCTCGTGGCGTGATTTAAATCTGGCATTGTCACACTTCTTGCGTTTTGATCTCGGCCACAAGGACGCAATAACTCTTGCCCATGCCAAAAAACTTAAAAGCAGTTCAGTTAAAAATCAGACCGCATGAACTTTGCAGAAAAAAAAACTATTATTACATGCGTGAGGTCGCAAGTGTTTTCACGTTAGGAGACTATTCTTGATTATTACAGATAAACGCAAACTGTTACAAAGTTATGGCTGGTAATGTGCGACAAGTAGCCTGTGTGCGCAACAACGGTTTCAGCAGCAAAAGGTGCACTCGCCTTGGCTAGTGCTGTTAACCTAGAGCGGTGGCGCGACCGAGAGGCGTGCGCGATCAGCAAACCGTGGATGGTCACGCGGCTGGTCATACGAGCGCAGAAAAGGAAACATTCGAAGAGGTTCGAAGGCTCTTCAGCATGATGGACAAACCACTGCAAAGTACATCGCTAAGTTTTTGGCAATGCGCCAGAAGCTTACTTGCGGCAAGTTTTAATTCAGAAACGTTGCGCAGCCGCACGGCAGTTCATACAAACGGCGTAAGCACTGTCGCTGTTTGACCCTGGCACGCTCTCGTCGATGCTCAAAAGTTTCTACTTGGGCTGACGAAAAAGGAGCCGCTCACAATAAGAACTGTACAATCACCTTGCAATAGTTTTCCGAATTATGTTTCATACAATAGAGATGGTCAAATTAGTAACACGCATTACCCAATGGCAAGCCTGTTTATGGGCAGAGAAGAAATAACGAAAACACATTCATTCATCTTTATAGTACAAAAACTAATTTCCCAGCCATATCGTGCTTGTGCGGTAGCCTTTAAAACAGCTTTAGCTCATTGCATTACGCATTCTTGAGAACAACTTGCTCACTCGGTTGGAAAGTTCTATATGCTGTACAATCTGCTAACAACGCAATTTAACATGCCAGCACGGACTATTAAAATATTTTCAGTTTTTCAAGTTTGGAGCCTTGCTAGTGATTTCAAAACATCAAGATGTGGCCTTGAAATCGGATCTGTTTCAGACATACCAGAGGCGTAACAATAGCGTCTCATGTGAACCGAAACGAAAGTCACAACGCCCATCGCTTTCCCACCATAGATGCAACGAAACCCAGCTTTTCTCTTATTATTAGGGCAAGTTTTTTTTGCGGTAAAAAAGTGAGAAAGTTGCATTTATGCGCAGTAAGTTGCATTTATCCACACATTTCACTGCGAAGGACTCGACACAACCTATTTCCGTTTGCGCGGACTTAGCCAAAAGGAAAAGCTAAGATTTTCCGTACTTCAACCTCAATTGAGTTCGGACACTGTCGTACTTGGCTGGGGTTGTAAAACTTCCAGCTTGCAAACAAACTGTTTCGTCATAGATAACATTGAGACGCAGCTACTCCGTCATATAGCTCTTTTTCATGCAATCAAAGAGAACAGAACTGAAGTGAAATACTTTTGTAGTATTTTTTAAAATTACACTTTTACGTTATGGGCAATACTTGATAAAAATTGCAGTAAAAAGTTGCACGTAAAAATCGAAAAAGTTGCAATATAAAATTCTTGGAAACAGCTCAAAAGATTGAACTACATATATTTTGAATATTTAGGAGGCTGTTGGAAGCTGTAAAAAAATGTTGCAAAAACTTGCCCTACTTGCTCGCCAGTACATGGTTGCGTATTTTGTAGAGACGTTTTCAGTAAAACAGTGTTTTTGCGACAGGTGCTAGTAGTAGAAGTGTTTGAATGCACAATAAGGTATTTCAACCGTTGGTACAACGTCTCCAAGCAACAGTAGCCCATCAAGCATTCAGCACCATTCCAGCAACATGTATCATGAGGGAAGTGCTATCAACTCTTTATAAGTGTAACTAAATGGAAGATGTGTGAGGATTTTTAAAGCGACTTCATTAAAACATATAGGTTATATTTCAACCGTGGCTTTCATTTCCGGGGTAGCTTCCTAACTGAGATACTCACAACCTGAAAACAGGTGATAGCATGATCATCTGACGTACTGTAATAGGAAGCAACGTCATAGGCGTTAGTCACTGCAAATCACTATCAACAGTACCTTTCGCAATACAAAAGCATAGTGATGAAGAAGAGCCGAATCGTTCGATTGTTTTTAGTGGATTTAAACAAACGCCAAAAAAGCAGTAAATAATAATCATTGAAACAAGTTCACTGTCAACATTGCAATTAAGATATCGTCTGCGTATTTACCCCCTCCCGTAAAAACACTCGTAGACTATCGTAAATGGGTACCATGGCTCTCAACAGTTTATCGATAAATTTAAAACTTTTCAGCTTTTTCTAGTGATAACCTCATTCTTTTGTAGTTTTGAATCTCTTGCAGATTTCGCTAACCAGGCTAGAATGTTTTTGGAATGATTTTCATCTTTTCAAGCTTGACCATGTTAGCTTTGCGAAAGCAATCAGCATTGCATTGTCCACAAAAGTGTACGGAATTGCTAAAGACTAAAAAATCAGGAGCTGGATTGGTTCAGAGGAGCGACGTTCTTTTTCACCGAAAAGTTCAGTGATCGATCCGCAGCCTCCGAGTGAGTTTGTATCAGTGCTCTCCGTGCAAAACCATTAGCCTCAACCGCCTGGCAAGAATAGCAATTCAGGTTTTAACCAACTGCCAATTGCCGACATCAAACGAGTGCAAAGAATCACGGCATCAGCCTTTACAATCGTCGATCAACAGATTTACGCACTTCAACCGAGTGACATGAGCTTGTCATTTCGTCAGTGACAAGTTTTAAAGAATCAAGGCGGTGGTGAGAGTGAACATTGCAGTCCTCAAAGGTGAAAGGTCTCTTGGCAACAGAGAAGGAAAGTAATAGTGCAAATAGGGAAGGGTAAAGTCATCGGAGCTGCAAATCGGCATACGCTAGCCGAGTCCACAGTACATCTGCTTACTGCTGCATTGCACATGATCACGCGGACAACATTGATTGTTATTATTGACCGAACTCTATTTCAGCACGTAAGCACAAATAGGTAAGTTTTGGCCAAGTTTGAAAGCAACTGCACTTTCAAACTTAAGTGTTAAATCACATTTATTTTTTCAGTTCAAACAATATTTTCGATAAAAAAAAACAAAATTCATGCGTAGCTGCTGACTGTTCTTCAAAAACCATTAAGCAGCATAATCTTACAACCAAACATGAATTGTTCATCTCAATTCTTATGCGAGTGAGTGGCGGCATTGAAGACATTCATCAGCGCATCGTCAGTCGCGGTTGTGCATTTAACACATACCGTCATACCGTATTTTTCGGACCACAAGGCGCATTTAAAATCCTTTAAATTTCTCAAAAATCTAAAGTGCGCCTTATAATGCGGTGCGCCTAGCCCTAATGTATCAATCTGGTTAGGACCAATTTTATGTGGTATACGGTATGTTACGGTCGATCAATTACTCACCCGTTCAAACCACGGCGCTTAATCAGTTGATCAAGCGCATTCCCTGGAATTCCGGGAGCGGAGCATCGTCGCCTTGTTCCTTTGCTCACAACGACACGTTCAGTTCTTTGTTCACCGTGTTAGAGTTCTAAGTCGAACTAACAGTGATCTTTGCAGTGAGTGGTAGTGAACTCAGCTATCAGCGTATCAGCTTGGCTTGTGTTAACCTGTTTTGTTTGTTGTATTTGCTGCGGCATCTGTGTGGATGCCAGGGATAACTATTGTTATATCTGCGCAGGTGTATTAGCGTTGAACTCCCTGATGCCGTGAATGTTTGTAAAACACCACGACCTTCTCTCTAGACATGCCACGATATTACACAGTGCTCTTGCGAGTGTGATTTGACCTTCTGCAACTCTGATCATCATGGATCGTTTCTCGCAATTGTTTCTGCGAAGCTTTGAACGAACTCTTGTTGAATGATCTCTAGTACAAATGTTCCGTACTGGACTGTTGTATTGAGAGTAGGCTGTGTGCTTTCGCAAGTCATAGTGGCCAGTGGAGACTTACCTTTAAAGTTGAGCCTTACACCTAACATAATTCTACAAACAACGGTTTGTCACGAACATACGGTGCTATTTATGTTACGATTTTTTTGTAACAGACCTTCATATTACGTAGTAAGCCAATGACAATTGCAGTGAGTAGTGTCCTAAAGTAGCTAGCACATACCACAGATCGTATTACTCCACGAGGTTCCTCACTACATTGGCGCACACAGAATCAAACACGCGTACAACTTTCATTTTATTCTATTCGTGTCTTGCGGATTAGACATGTGTGGCAGATTAACTCCCTCGTATGCAATAATGCCAGATTAAACTCCCAGTGGCGACTCTGGCAATCGGCGACTCCGGCACTCGGGAGTTACTGTGTGTGAAAGAGTTGAATACAGTTTGACTTGCCTAAGTTTTGCTTCATTTAATGCGCCTTATAATCCGGTGCGCCTTGTGTATGAAAAAAGAACAGCTAACATTCAATTTTTTATGCTGCGCCTTATAACCCTTATGGTCCGAAATATACGGTAATCACAATATTCAACAAATAGGTAATGAAACTGTTTGCATCAAACCATCCGCACTTTATCTGCCAAAAACAGAATTGCCGCCACCACAATCATTGCCACAAACAAACAACCTCGCATAGAGTTCATAGCATCCGCCAATTTATAGTTGCAAACTTTGATCAACACGTCTTTAATTTAACGATGCTAATAATTACAAAACACATTTCACAAAAGGACCGACCAATTCTTCCGCTGTTAATGCCGCTTCTGTTTTTTTTTCACAAACTGAACACTTAAACACAGTTTGATAGGAAATCGATTTCACATAACACTACGCATCGTCAGTTCTTACATCTCATTTAAATAGAATATATGATTTGCATAAGATAGAATATTCAAATGGAATATTTGAATAAGATGCAATAACTGACGATGCGTAGTGTTACGTGAAATCGATTTCCTTTCAAAAAATTTGCGATTGAATCCTTGCTTGTTTCACCTGTGAAGTGAAGCTGCTTCAATACAGTTATGCGCAAATTTGAATCATCGCGTAAAGATGATAGAACCCAGTCGGCTGATTCCTCGAAAGCCTACAGAAAACCTACAGCTTTTATTTGTGTGTAACTTTCCTCGATGTCGCTAAAAGTTTTTCTGCTTTTTCAAGTGAAGGGTAGAAAATAAAAGTGTAGTTGATACAGTACAACAAAAGTATAGTTTTTTTCAGAGGTAAACAGCCATCGACATCATGGATATTTAGTTCAGCTTTAAAAATAGTTAGAGTAAAGGTTCCTTCTCATGCATTTTTGACCACACACTCTTCGTTGGAAAAATAGCCATTGTATATTTTGACAGTGGCCGTGTTGTTAACAACACCACTGGTTCTCAACCAGGTTGACGCAGATTCCAACCGGGAAGACAATGAGATCATATAAAGGCAAACCTCCTGACCACTTGTAAACTTACATGGGATTTCTTTAAGCTTCCAACAACGCGACAAGGGCGCTGCTCGGAAAAAGTGTCAGGGAGACTCTATGAGCAGTTGCTATATTTTCAAAATAAATAACTTATTGCGCTTGGCCATAAGACTGTCAAACCTTACGTGCTGCAGCCAGCGTGTGCAAATGACCTTACACTGCGACAGACGAACCATCGGCACCGGCGTGCCAGTACTACGTACAATGTAACAACGACTGTTTCCATCCCCGCCTGTTCACTTGAGAAGAATTAGAGAATTCTGAGCTTCTGAGCAATAATTCATCCATTCCCATATCAGACACCTCGTGTTTTTGCACACACGCTGAACGTATTGTAGCAAAAGCCAATGATTACGAGGTCACTCATGATTCCTTCACAAGAATGCCAACGCGCCTCCGACCCAGTTGCGGCGCTGTGCAACTCGGTGGTTTGGACAACCGTCTTATCCACGAGAGTTAAATACACAAACCTCAGCATGCTTCATGGACAATTTCGTCACACATCGGGCTCTACTGCTTTGCAAGTCCTCTGATCATTTTCGTGTTGTAGAAGGGAGGTTTGTTAGCGTCTACCCCGCAGTTTGAAACAAAAGTGACGATAAAGCAGAAAAAATGCTCATTTATTAAAGCTGTAGTCCTACGTATTCTCTACCTACAGATCATTCAAATTGTGGCGAGCATAATCTATTGCTTTGCAGGATGCGGTCAGCTAATGAAATGAAAAATGAAGCAGATTGTCGGATTTTCTTTCCCCATCAAATTTAAGGCACCGACTGACTTTATCTTCCTTTTATGTTGTGGCTGCCGTCTCATAAATAATTTCAATCCCTAGACACCAAAATCCAATACGATAATAAAACATTAAGACCAAGTTACCCCTTACTTTCTCTTGCCTCCTTTCTGCACTTGATATCAAATCCGTCAAGACTCAGTTTAAAAAATGTCCGACTCAGACGCAAAGGTCATTGTTTGCTGGTTGTTTTTTTGTCGTTAATGTTTAAGAAACCACTTTTTTATTCTCACTGAAAGCAAGCAAAACTTGGGAATTTTAGATGAAATCTGTCTTAAAATGCTTTGTACGTCTGTACTGCAATTTCTATAATATTTTCTTATGTTTCAAATGGATAACATTTGTATATCGCAGCATGCAATCGGCAACATTTGATATATCGGTTTGCAAGTTAAGACTTGTGTTGTTGCTCAAAATAGTTCATGTTCAAACGGCACCCTCAGACACAGGACTTGACTGAAGACATGCCGGGGTCTTCGTCACCTATTCATAATCATCTATCCACATATGGGCCAGCAAAGATCGACCACGCTGTTGATGAAGTTTTCAGATGCAGTTCATCGAAAAGTGCCATTAGGGCTTAGCAACCTCTCTTGACTATTTTCCATCTTTCCCAAGCAGACCAAAAAATGTACATTAAAACAGAGAAAAAATGCAATAGCCATTACCTTGTAGTAGTTGCACCAATAACTGTCCGTTCCATTTGATGTTGTTGTCTCCTGAGTAAATGTGACAATATCGTTTTCATATGATGTAATAGATGTCATTCTTTGAAGATAAACGCTGCTTCTCTGTTGGAAAATTGCCACTGCCCTTGATGATTTTCGAATCAATATTGCACAGCAGCTACTTGTACAACAATAGGTACACTGAAACAAAGATGGTGTTTTTGGTACGAATATATTTGAAAGGTTTGGCTATCTGGAAACTTCATAAAATATACAAAAAACTTCAATTTTGAGATTCCTTAAACGTTGATTTTGGTACACATTGCTTGCCACGAATATGTTTGACAAACAGTAAGTACATCCAGCCGCCTCGCTTATATTTGCCCAGAACGTTGCTATTTCGTATGACTCCACCAAAGTTTTTATGAACAAAGTAGTGTTGCGATCGGAAATCCCGAGCGGCATGTGCGCAGAGCTTCGCACCGTGGCAGCAAGCAACAATAGAGATCACCCGACGAGATCACTCTATTACTGCTTGTTCGCGCCACATACATAATGGTGTTACTCTTCACGCACATCCCGTTCGTGGTGAATCACACAATCAACGCAACACCACCGGTGAGGTTGCAACAGCATCATGTTGATGATTATATCAATTTTTTATATTGCCTTTCCTCAGCATGGGCATTGGAGGTCATACACTGCTTGTCTTATTGTTACAATTTTGCACACTGATCTATTTCTCACGAAATTTCACACACATTTGNTTATTTCACCAAAAACAGTAGTAGCAGTACCCAGTCATAGCATGACTGGAGTCAATTTTCTGTTTTGACTGTGCCTCACGTGGCAGGTGTTATGCTAGATTTTCTGGATTAGGTGTTCCACCTAACACTGAGTTAGAGCTGAGTCTCAGCTTTTCACTGAGGGGCCAGCAGCACACAACACATTGTACAATACATNGTGGTTTAATGAAATATTTACATATCACGATCATGGCAGTCGCCTCATACTTTTACTTTGAGTCTTTTGTTGGGGCATGNGCCATAGAAGGAGATAGGCTATATTTGTTGCAGCAGGGTTAGGCTAGAGTTGTGTGAATTGACTGAGAGTGAAGAAGAGAACTAAAATGAAAGCTGAAACACTGCTTTCACCAAAGATATACTTAGATCTAAGTAACCTGATAACTAACGTGCTGAAACAACATTGGGCACTACCAACTCGAAGGGCTTGTGACTCTACAAATATGATTCGAAAACATCACTGGCAAAACCACCAGGGCTTAAGACTTGTCCAAGAAGAAGAATACATAACAAACTTTTGAACATTCTTGTGAAAAACACATATTTTTGATTTATTTTAGCAAAAATCACTGCAAATGGAAATTGCTTAACCTTTCAGGTCTTTCTGATGGCTTTAATGGATAGCTGGTATGTATTTTAGTAGGGTTAGACACCAAAATCATGTTCGTACTCCAAGTAGTTACTAAGTTGTGGCAAAATTTCATTAT
>JGI24159J19872_10000693_pt1 | contig 32503 bp, 21 predicted proteins | sample Ectturendosymbi4_FD_19872 | JGI IMG/M metagenome (IMG submission 19872) | reverse complement strand
TGGAAACAGCTCAAAACATTGAATTATATATATCTTGAGTATTTAGGAAGCTGTTGGAAGCTGTAAAAAAAAGTTGCAAAAGTTGCAAAAACTTGCCCTAGAGGTTTGTTGATTTTTTGTAAGCTTCATCAATATAAAATAGAATGAACACCTAGTTTTGGCTTTTTCTTGTTGATAACGAGCTTTTGAATTTTTAAATATTTCTCTGAACAGGTTTTTCACTAGGAAAAAAACTTAAACAAATTTTACAATGCACTCGGAAACTCGTAGTTCTATCAAAATCATTGATTTGAGGCATTGCTTGCAAACCAGTTCCGCGTTGGTAAAACAGTAGAAGTCAGTCATGTACTAGCAGACTAAATTTAATGAGAGTATGAACTTCCTTTGACCTTTTTTGCAAAAAGTTGATTTCCGTATCTACAGTTTAATCTTTGCCATTATATTGCATGAGGTTTTTACAATGTACAATGTTAAATTTGTTCTGGGCTTAACCCTAAATTGCAACAGCCCGGCGATGGGGCTGCAGTTTGTGGATTCTGCTGTTTTAGGGTAACTGGAATACCTCTAAACCACCACTATTTCCAGGTCCACTCTGACCTGGAATTGTACAGTAACAACTGACAGCAATCCACCTATGGATCCAAGAATCTCTGTTAGAAGCGAACACGCTGAGGCAGATATTGCAGTTAAACATGTTCCCTCGACATATTGGCCACGCTTTTCCTTAGAGGACTCTCAAGGAAATGCCAAGTGCGGTCTGTTCATCATCGGCCAACTCAACGACTAAACTCTTTGCCTGGGATAGCTTTGGAAAACAGATGCTATTGTTTTAAAAGGAATTTATCATAGTGATCACTTATCCGTTCGGAAGAGCTGTTTGAACCACAGAGATTCAAATCATCGGCATTTGAAAAATAGACTGCGACATTTTCTTTTGGTTCGGCGGTTCCCTTGCACAAACTGTATTTTGTTATTGATTCCAGTTTTGTATTGGCGATACCCTGTGAAGAAGTCTGAACGGAATTTCTTAAAACTCAATCTGAAAAATCGCTATTTCATACTTTGCCACAACTTCAGAAACACCACGTACCTTTCCTTGCAACAAGTTTAACTGATTTGTGTGCTCAAATACTGCAGACAAATTGGGTAATTTATGCAAGTCGTTTATTGTGAAGGTTGGTGATCGTCAAATGTCTGTACTGAGCAGAAAAACATGCAGCTCTTGCCGCAGTAAAAACGCGCGATGAACTTCTTTCCTTGGATTGTATCCCAGGATGATGCAGTAACCTTGCTTCTTCAATATCTTTGTGCATTTCTGAGAACATTCGACTTTTTTATTAGAATGTGAGCGGATGAAATTCACATCCGTTGTGACTTCGTCAAGAGCAATCTGCTGATCACACCTCTGTTGTTTTCTTGCTTCAATTTCTCAACTGCAATGCGTCTCCCGATATCGCGCAATGGCTCGAAACACAATGAGATGAGACACGCAAGTGAAATTTTCTGAACAGCTCTGTTTCCAGAACCTTGCGTGACTGCTGCTCCATCGGTAGTAAATGACTTCTACTGCGTCCAGTCCAAAGCATGGTCTTCGGTGAATTGATTCATGTTGTCAAGGATTGCTTGAGATTTTGCACAGAATCCAACTTTAGACCGGAAAAATAATGCATGACGATGCTGATTTTTCAATATGTCATGAATGTTATTCAGCAAGTCTTTTGAAATGGAAACACATCTTCTACATTGATTAGTACGGCATTGTCTGATAGGGCAGATTGCCTTCGTCTGCCAAAAGCTTTCTTCATTTAGAATGTTAGCGGCATTTATAACAATAAACAAGAGTTCCAGTCGGCATACGGACGCTTTCTTCGTTTTGATACGATATGAGCCGTTGCCGGGGAAGAAAGCGCTATTCTCAGAAGAACAAATCTGCTTCCAATGAGTTTGTCGCGTAGTCTCGCAGAGTGCATTTGAAGTATTTTGATGAGTAGAATCCTGTGTTGTCTAATGTTTTTTTATGTCCTGGGTACAAGCTGCTATTGAAGCAATTATTGTAAGGCTACGCGATCGCCATTTTTCTGTGTGGTAAAGCTCGTACCCAACGTAGTCATCGTTCCATTTTCACTTCTTTACAGTTCACGTTTTTCTTTCTACACGACTTTATTTGCGACAGTACATTGCTGCTTCTCGTTGTTATTTCAGCTAAATTTGCTACGTTGTATGCAGCATGTGGTTTACTGACAACCGATCAGGCGATTCGCTAAATTTTCCGTTTTCACTGTTAAAGTGCTATTTTTTGAAGGGATCTTTTTTGACTGTTTTTAAAGTACAGGAATTGCTTATATCCGTTCACCATTCGCATTGAGAATAAACAACTTACAGTGACTTTGGAAAAAGATAAACTAATAATCAAAATCTGCTTAAAACGCAACGTTGTAAACCATAAACTAACATAGGCCACTTAAAGAGCGCTACTATCCTAACGCTGGGTAGGGTAGTTTTGGAGCATTTGGCGGTTGATTACTTAATAAGAAAAACATTTGTCATTACCGAGAAAAAACATGATTTTGAAGCGCAATTCTTACGTTTGTTTACCCAAAAGTCAATTGAGAGCAAAACATATGTTGCCACTGATTTTGAAAATCAGCACCTGATTCAGCCCTGGTAAAATGGCTACACCCGGCGGTGCACTCCACAGCCGGCTGAGAAGCACTCTTTTCAAGCACAGAGTGTTCCGGATAATGATTATCTTATCGCATTTTGGTTTATTTGTTTAAAAAATTAAATTTTTATAAAGAACCAGTTGAAAAATATAGTTTAATGACTACTAATTTTTGTTACCATGACAAATATCTGCAACAGAAGTGATAACTTTGTTCTTAGGTATACTTGTTACCAAGGATTTGAGTTCGAACGACACGTTGCATGGAAAGATGTTTACTGTACGAACAGCGCAACCTGGTATCCCGACCCAACACATTGGAAATGCAAAAGTATGATAAATTAAAATCTAGTCTAAAATTTAAACTATAGACTGTCATTGGTATCACTTAACAAATGACGTGCAGCTATTTGGTTAGGGTTAGGGAACTGTAATTAAAATTTTCAAAGAAAGGAACTGTCAATTTTTGGCATTGACTCATCCGGTTGTGATAGACTTGCCAAGTCACGGCAAGTCGTGTTTGCGCTGCAAGTACACAACAACTAACGCATTTCAATTGACAAAGTTTAAACAAACAGCACAGGTTGGGCGAAAGGCGGCCAAAGCAGTCATTTAATTAAGCCCAGCCTATAATTAATGGCAGTCAAATTTCAAAAGTGCAGGTGAGACACAAAACATGAGTTCAAAACAAACAATGAAAAAAAATCAGTTTCAGGTAAACGATTCAAAAACATCTTACAAATCAAGCTAATGCTCAACATGTTATGGTTTTTTCAATCGTTTTTCAAAGAATTAGAAATGGCATTGAAATTATTTACCTGGTTGCATATTCGCCATGGTGGTGTTTGTGTTGATTTTTAGGGGGAGGCCATACGTTGAATTGCGATCCTAATTCTCTGCAAATTGAATAAAAACTCTGATATTTTCTGTATATCGTTATCTTTGTTTTTTTTAGTTGTCTCATGCAGTGACCCTGGTGATGTACCCAATGCTGTGCGGTACAATGTAGCTAGACCTACTGAAGAGTTTGGCTTTGGATCTGTTGTGCTGTACAAATGCATTGAAGGGTTCTGGTTTGCTCCAGGAATAACAAAAATTGCTACAACATGCAGAGAAGACACATCCTGGTATCCCACACTGAGGTCATTTTATTGTAAAGGTAAGGCAATAGTATTTTGCATTGTTTTGAACTCCAGTTCGTTGTTATAAGGAAACTTCAAAAGGAATCCGTTCATTTTTAACACTGTTGTTTAAAATTCAAGACAGCCGTAGTACTTTTGTATTTGTTCCTAAGCAGTGTTGGTTTGCTAGCACACGTTGCTTGTTTTCTGCGATTGTCTATTCATATTTAGTAGGTCAGTGAGCAGTGTTTTGCATATTTTTGTCTTATCTCTCAAAGTCTTGTAATCGCACTAGTAGAAACATAACATCTAAGCACACCCCACCACTGCTCCAAACCTTCTCATGGCAAACCTGGCAATTACACTATGCCTATTCAATTTGAACAGGCTGTGTGGAAATGAGCTTGTCTGTGAAATTAGATGACTATTGTTTTCTTTTCAAATATTGTTTCAGCGAAGAACTAATGTACCTAACATTAGGTTGCTCAGTATGGGAAAACTGTTGCATTATGCTGTCTTTTCTAAAACTTCATTTATTTGCAGAAATGCGATGTGATTCGCCAGCTCCTATGCCAAGGCATTCATATTTGATTGGTCAAGATTTTGCTTTTGCATCCAGTGTTTTGCTTGTGTGTGAAGAAGGTTACCGCCTTAACGACCACAATATTGGTGCACCCAACTCGACCAAGTTAACATGCACTAGTAAAAGGACATGGGTGCCGGATGTTTCAAACTTTGTCTGTCTTCGTAAGTGTTCGGTTTTTCAATGTTTTGGGGACCGCTACGGTTAAAGCCTCTATCTGTTACGTTTACTTTTTGTTAGGCTGATTTGACGTTTTTTTGTCAATGTGGTAGCTCATTGGTCTTTAAACTCCTTCGATGTTATGTTGAAAAATATTGGGAAAGATTGTCGAATTGGTGCTGACAAATGACCACACAAAAAGCGTTACTTGCCAAACTTTTTACTGCATTTGTGCATTTGCCACCTGCATTTACCAATTCAAGCACCAACTCTGTGTCACGTTATGTTTTTCTTTGCTTGAAAAGCGTGATATGTTTTCATTTTCAAATTAGGTCTAACACATTCTAAAAACCTTGATGGGATGTTACCAAAATGCTGGCTTGACAACCAGGCTGTTCTTGTCTTTTTGTTGCCACGTGTAAAATCCAATAAAATTGTCAAAACTGTTTCGTCATCAAGTGTTGCTATTTTTCCAGGTTCAGGAATTTCTTTTTTTTCATTCAGTGGCTGTTTGTTGGAAACAATTCGTGTTTTTGTTTTTATTTGCCTTATGTTCTATGGAAGAACGCTTAATGCTCGTGTCGTAAATTTTATCAGCAATATTGTGCGGAGATCCTCCTAATGTAACTGATGCAACAAGGCTTGAGTCAAGCAACTTTTACCTGTCATACGCACAATACAAGTGCAATGTTGGCTTCTGGGTACATCCAGGATTGATGTATCAACTTTCACAGTGCCGGAGCAGTGGTTTATGGTTGCCTGACCCGAGTGCTTTTGCGTGCAGAGGTTGGTACTTTTATCTCAACGCTGTTTTGTAGTTCAGCATTTGATTCCTGTTTTCTTTTCAAGCTACAGGACTTTGCCACCTATCGTGTCCTGTACTGGAGTCAAATTTTAATGGTGTTTCACCTCGCATTGATCCTGTGTAGTTCAGCAGTGTGGTTGAAAAGTTGCTCCTGTTGAAACAATATTTGTCACCTTCTTGCTTTGGTTTGCATTTTGCGTTTCCTAGATGAATGTATTAAGTCATGTTTTATATAAGATATATAAGCATACTTTTTTGTTCGCGGCAAACCATTTTTGCCAATCGATGACTTGTATCATCGCATTTTGTACGTGTTGCTGCAGAGGTGGACTGTGGTTATCCTGGCACAATTCCTCATGCCGAAGAAATCCAGGTTAAAGATGGCACTAAATATGGGGCAGTTGCAAAAGTTGTTTGCAAAGATGGGTTCTGGGTTGATCACGTATTTTCTCTATCAATAACCTTAAACTGCACAAGTGACGGATTGTGGGAACCCCCACCCGAAGATGTATATTGCGTCAGTAAGTACTTCACTCATCAAGTATTTTAGTACATCATGCTTGATTAAATTGATGGTTTTATGCAGGATTTTTTTAATGGCTACGTTGAAAGCTTCAAGGCCAATTAACCGGCTGGTATACTTGCTAGGTAGCAGTAGCTTGACCAGCCCAAAATTTTGGGAGAGGCCAAATATTTTGACTTCAAGCGAGCAACAGTATTTTGTTTGGGACACCGCCTCTCAAAGCACAAAACGACAAGACGTGCTAGAAGTTGCGAGGCATTGCCCACCGGGCTACGGTTATGTTAGTTACCACGCAATTAAGCAACCCTTGCCCAGCCACAGGGTGCTTGACAGATTCGTCGAAAGTTGTTACATTAAAGCAGAGGTTCCCAAACTTTCGTTGACCATGTACCCTTTCAGCATTGCGAAAGGTGAACATGTAGCCCCAAAAATTTGTGACAAAATGGCTGAGTAAAATAACAAAAATCCACTGAATTTTAGAACTTTTACATTTTTAGAACTGTAAAGGTGGAATCCGTTTTTGTATCTTGAAGTTGATTTGTTGCGGTTAATTTCAAACTAATTAGTTTTTGAAAATAGCACTCGCTGACCTGTGTATAAATATTTGAAAATAAATAATCTAAATATATTTTCCCAGTTTATTCAGAGTTCCCACGCGGTATTGAAAGTATTGAAAAAGTATTGAATTTTCCCAAAATGTACATTAGGTGTTGAAAAAGTATGGAAATTTTAAAAGTAAAAGAAATCTCAAGTATCTGAGCAGAATTTCACTGAAGGCAAAGCACTTCATTATTTATGCAATGTGCAAAACTGAGTTTCATGATTAAGAATTTCGAAAAATGAAGTAATGGTATTGAACTTCTGAAATTTAGTGGTGAAAAGGTATTGAAAAAGTATGGAAAGTGATTTTTAAAAATGCATGGGAACCCTGTTTATTGCTAACCGTGAATGTACTCCAACCCAGGTTGGGAATCCCTGCATTGAGTCTACTGCGTTTATCGAAAGACCTTCTTGTGCGTATCTTCCGGCTTAGTTTCGTGGAAAAACGTTCTTTTGGTCGGTTTTGTTGCAAAAGCCGCCAGCTTCGTGTTACAGAACATCAGTGCCCATGAATTTGTTAAGTAACGTTGACAAATATTCTTATTGAATTTTTATATAATAAAAGGTGGTGATACTTGCTACGCGGTGTGAAGAAATGGATTGTAACGTATTTAGTTGTTGGTTCTGTTTTGTTTTGATTTAAGAAAGAACTCGTGTCCTTGAACTAGATCAGGTGGCCACAGAAACCAGTAAGTGGGTTTGCCGAGGGGTCGCTTCAGAAAACGAAGTATTAAGCACACATCGTTCACGTAAAAATGGCAAACCCACAGAAACTAATTCGTCATTCCAACTGCATATGCAGTTCGTTTACGTGACATTTGCATTTTTGTGCTGGTTCTGGTTTAGACAAGTTTTAAGTGCTGTGTCCTTGTGAAGCGATTCTTGATTGTTTCAAAGAACCCGGACCCGCGTAATTGTCACTTGTGTGTTGTGCAGCTGTCAAATGCTCCGATCCGGGGGAATACCCTGACATGAGTCGCAGCATTGTTGGCAACTTAACAGAATTTGATGTTTCGTCGACGGATCCAAAGTACGAAGTGTTCAAGTGTGATTTGTCAAATCTATGTGTAGTTTGTGTTTGAACAACGACGGCAGCAACTTAAAGCCTGAACCCGCCCGAAACTCCCGGCTCGACTTACACGTCTGGTCCCAACAAACATTATTACTGGAACGCGTGGTCTGGCGGTTTTAGATGATGCAACCAAAAACTGGTTGCTCAGTGTCTGTGCCGAAGTCTAACGTAACTTGACCGAGTGGTGTGAGAAAGATCGTCTCAAACGCCACGACGATGACGAAATATGATAAAACTTTGCTTATGATTGCTTACTACTCGAGGGCAGTAGAATGACGAAGTTATGCAAATACTGTACTGCAAATCGTTGCCTGTCTTAAACTTTCTGTGAAGGAAGTGTCGAAATTTTCATTGTGCTCTGGCCTTATTTGTCAAAGCTCGGCCAAAGCTTGGTTTTATTTTATTTACATATCCTTCATCCATATCTTGAGGCAGTTGTGATGTAATATCATGTAGGAAATAAAGACCTATAGAAAACAAGTACATGAAAACGCTTGTAAGCCTTTTCATCGAATTCCCCGAATTGAATGCATTTTTTTTGTTTAAATAATACCAGCTGAGGTAATGTTTGATTTTTTTGTCGATGTTAATTTACGAATAAATAACGGACTAACGTTTTTTTCGCAAGGACAGCTTAGAAAACACTTGTTAATGGAATTGCTGTCAAATACTTCTGTCTAATCATCTTAGAAATTCATTTTTCATGTTTTCTTAAGTTCGTTAGCACTTAACTCTGCAACTAAGGCTTTGTAGAAAGATCTGCAAATAGATGCTAAAAATTTATTCCACTTCTAAAATTTAATCTTTGTTCGACCAGATTTGAGCAGCAAGCCCTACTTGCAAGAACCTGGCACTCCAACATAACAGCTTTCTCCCAACGATGACCCACAACAAACTTGTCTAAATCGCGCTCTGTGAATTTATACATTTATGCAGAAATTTGAAGGCGTTTTTTGCAAGCTTTTTAACTGTTTTTTATCGCGCACTGCTAGCTTGTTTGCCTTTATTACAGAACAGAGGGTGTGTTGTTTGAATATGGAGTACAGTTGAAGTATATGTGTGGCCCGGGTCTGGAGTTTGCCCCTCAGCAACGATCGACGGTGGTGACGTGCATGCCAGATGGGAAATGGGATGTTGACGTTACTTCGTTGAACTGCTCCGGTAATTACATCTGCATTTGCAACTACAGCGACAGCGATAAGCTCAACGTAAATGACGAATCGTAGATGTAAATCGTTTCTGCAGCGCTGTTGACTATTATCAAGTCATTGCAAGGCGAAGGATCTGTCGAAAGCTATAAGTAATGTCAAGATTGAAAAAATGAGCAATCGGCTATGTTAGAGGAAGCCTTCGTCAGTGGCGTAACTGACGGGGGCAGGGGGAGAGCCGCTCCCCGACGAAATGAATGTAAAAACTGGGTCTCCACTTACCGCAGCTTGCATTTTGATGTTTAGCATTCTTTTGGTTTTCAGTATGTTTCTTTTTTTGCGTTTTTCGCGAGTGTTTTCGTTTTTTTTTAACTCGTATTAGACATTTTCATCCCCGGATTCACTATCATTTATTTTAAGCGTTGGCTAGTGAGCCCCCTTCAGCTAAGTTTTGCCCCCTGGCTCAAACCTCTCGTTACGCCACTGGATTATTCAGTTTCGTATTGAAATAACAAGCTATGCAAACACTTCAACATGTTCCGCGTCATTGGCAAAAAAGCACAGACGTGGAAGGAAAGCATTAGACAAAGTGCATTTTGAATGACCGGTGCAGATTTTTGAAATACTCTCACGAAAGGAAAATAACCTTGTAGCAACAGCGTACATGTACACAGTGCACCACGCTTTGAAAAGAGCCGTGAAACTCGAACTTAAGTTACCTCTCCTATCGTTTGTCTACAAAAAGTGACGTTGGCTGTCGTATCTCTGAATTCTTATTCTTCCCCCTCTGCTTTCGGTGGATTTTGTACATTTTGACAATTTCGATTTAGTCGGTTGCGAAAGATCTGGAGTATTTTGTTCTGTTTTAAATTGCGTGACTATTAAAACAAACGACACTGCGCCCACGTCTTGCTTTTAATTGCACGCATTGTTTCCAGCGGTGGTTTGCGATCCTCCGGTTCCAATCAGAAACGGGTTTATTACTCGGGATATCGCTACGTCGCCGTTGACCTATGTTGAAGGGCATGAAGTTCATTATAGATGCAGTGATGGCTACTGGTTTCAGAGTGGTGTTTTTGAAATGACAGCCGTTTGTCAGAATGACAACCGATGGAGTTTGGACCTGGAGCAGCTGACTTGCATCAGTGAGTGCGACTGTAATGTTTGTTTGCGAACTCTTTGCGGTGTTCGAGTTGCGAACATTCATTCTTGTTGGATTCGACATGCGGTAATCTCGCCGTAAAAATATTTTAGGTCGTGATATCAAAGTCTAAAAGAAGCCTTTGGGTTTTTCGCTAGTGTATGCCGGACGAAGTCATTTTTTGCTTTATTGACCATTACTGGCAACTCAATGGTGATGGTGGAAGGAGCAGATTTAGGGTCCTTGAAGAGTTCGTTAATTCACCCATAAGATCACTTGCATACCGCAGGCCAACTGTTATGTTGCCAATCCTTTACGTAGTCAATTTGATCCTCAGCTCTTAAAACGCACTTTTCATATTGAAATGGTAGTTTTCCAAATTTTTATGTGCAGTTCCAATCAAATGTTAGTGATGGTTTTATATCCTTCAGATTCAAATATGTAAAGGTCAAATTTTGTAATTTTTGCAGTGGTGTCATGCCCAGTTCCTTTGGCGGTAACCAACAGTCAAGTTGTCGTTTCTGGTTTGTCTTACAAGCATAATGCTCAGTAAGTACTGTTTTAGGCGTGAGCCTGCCTATGAGTAGCACTGAAGTTATACCTCAGAAGATACCGTAGTTCAGTGTTTCCCAACCATTTTAGGCTTGCGGCACCCTACAGAAGACAAATATAATTTCCGGAACCCAGTGGCGAACCCATAGCAATTTTCTTCGAGATCTAATGGCAGTTTTAAAATGCACTTTTAATGATATATTGTAAAACGTATTAGCTCGCGGCACCCCTGAGCATCGTGAATGGGACCCGGTTGGGAAACATTGCTGTAGTTTAAGAATACAAGCGTGCATGCACAATTCTTCAAATCTCCTAGAACTACTTTGCAGTTACACACCTTAAACCAACCTGCCAATGGGCAGAGCGTGGAGACTGTTTTCAATACATTTAATAATTTTTTGAAATGTTTGCTGAGGTTGCATGATGTTTCATTTTTCAAGAGGTTTCAAGACAGCCACATTATGTTGCAACAGACACGAGTCATTGGCCAGCAGGTTAATTGAGTTGCGTGCCTGTATCCCTCGTGCAACCGACGCAAAAAACTTTGCTTAAACCAGGGAATTTCGACTATTCTTTTGAAGAGCTGCCAAAACGCGATGCAAGCATAAAAGTTGTGCAGAGATGCTAGAAAATAGTCGCAACTCACGTTTCATCTGGCTTATTTTTTGCGGTTGCAAAAAAACAGCCATATCTTTAAACGTATTTTCAAAATAAATGTTTTTCAACGCAGAATTCAGGCATAGTTTTTATACAAAGGGTTGTTGCCCCTTCACGCAACTGTTGGTGGTAATGCTTGATATGATCCAAGTAAACGTCTCATTCCATGCTTGTGCGTTAGGTATTCTTGTGACGAAGGTTATTCTTTTGCTTCAACCGGAAAAACAGTCTGTGAAGCGCTTGGAAAATGGGATCCACCAACGAGTACAATTAAATGTGAAGGTGTGTGATCTTGATTAGCCTGTTGAAATTTTCATTACTAATTTCCTTGACATGTCGAAAATCCGTCAGAATTTGTTTGTTCATGAGGACTTCTAACTGTTTCAAAAATAATCTACTAGGGCAGTGGTTCTTAAACCGGAGCTACTTGGTTCACTGAGGGAAGAATTTTTAATCCCTGGAAGGAAATTTTCTCCAGAGAGGAATTGCGGAGGAAAAGCTGTAGCAAAATCCGAAGTTTTTATTCCTATTAGTTTACTCAACACATTAAAAAGCTATACAGTGAGGTTGGTTTAGATTGGAATGTCTGCAGTACGCAAGTACAAGCTGCTCTATCATCATTGTTTGAGCCAGTTCGTTCAGTCCACTGCTTGGCCGCACTAGATCTCAGTGCAGTGTTGAGCAGCCAACCGATTGTCTCATCATTCAGAACCGTCAGGCCGTGCAGTCCATGAGGAGGTCGATGGATTGGACATTGGAGGACAACATGGTCGACGGTGTGATCCGCTGCGCCACACTCACAAGCCGCAGAAGTGGCCATGCCCCAGTTGTACAAACAACAGCAGAAACGTCCAACGCCGGTGCGGAGGCGATTGAGCTGGACCCACGCTGTCAGTTGCGCAGCCAGGAATTTTTGTTCAGCGTGGATCAATCACCTGATGTACGTCCGATTGTTCCTTCCGTTTGTCTCCGAACAATGGAAAATTGGTGTGAAGTGAAACACCAGTGAAAATCTAAGCAAGTTTGTTTCAGAGGGGGCCATGGCCTCTTCGGCCTCATTCTGGCTGCGCTACTGCACGCTGTTCTCGGCAGTGCCATTCCAGGAGGGTGGGTCAGGGATGAAAGTACGGAGTCTCGTAGTGCTCTCCAACTTGTCTGCATTCCACCCACTTCTGTTTTTGTCGTCAGATAAACTGATGAGTTGTTGAGCAGCGGGTATGAAATGAGTGTCGATTTGAGATGCAGTGCATTCCCACTCGATGGACAGGCGAGCGCTGAGTGGAGCAGACGTCAAGGTTCCATGGGACGCCGTACTAGAGACACTGTGGCTCCATTGCAACGAAGTTCAGTAGGTTGGAGGAAGATGGTCCGCTGGTGTAGGACGCAGGAATCCAGTCACAATTCACAAGGCGTCGTTGATGGCGGGGTCAATGAGGTACGTGTGAGTACTACTGCACCAGACCGGAGCGCAGTGTTATCCTGTTGAATGAACCAGGGCTAGGGTTGCTGTTGGCGACGTTGTTGCTCCAGCGCCCCAGCCAGAGCCAGCAAGTCGCCTCAAGAGTGCAATGCATGATGTCAACTTTTTGCGAAGCGACTTGAGGTGTCGGCGATACGTGAGCGACCTGTCCAACATTCCTCCGATGTATTTGGGTTTGGAGCAAAAGGGAAGGCTTTCGTTGTTGTGGTTGACTTTCAGCTCACATTTATTTTCCGTGTTGTTGAGGTGAAGACTACCAAACTGCTTTTCTAGTGCTGAGCTTTAACTTCCACGTCTGCAGGTATTCACCTACGGTTGCCATGGCTTTGCTTTGCACCTCTTTCACTGTTTGTCAGTCTCCATCAGCATGCATGATTGCTAGGTCGTTGGTGTATGCATTGCCTACTTTCTGGAGACAGTGGTTGACAGGTCAGAGATGCAGGTGTTGAAGAAAAGGGGTGCCAGGATCGATCGATATGGGGCGCCGTTCTTGAGGCGTCGTAATGTTTGCCGGTGTGACGGTGAAACTGTGATTACCAACCAGTTCCATAATCAAGTTGACCATGCACCTGTCAGGCAGCAATTGCAATAACCTGCAGGTATAAGCTGCTTTAAATGCAGTGACTGATATTAAAAAAGGGTGTGTTCGGTTCATAATCGACTATTGTTTCTTCACAGTAGGTAGTGCGAAATTTTTGCAATTATCATTTGTGATCTTTCTTGGGGAGGAATTGACAGAGTTTGGGTGCGTAAAGGAGGCATGCGAAAAAAACTCTGAGAACCACTGTACTAGGGGATTGACTCACGATAAAATTGCTTTGCTTATTTTCAATCAGACAACCCTGTATACAATCACAAACTTGCAAATGGGAAGAGCAATGTTCAAAAATTTTTTAGAGCATTGCTCCTATTTTTTCCAAAACAGAAGCTTACATTGATTCATACTTCATTGATGGAAATAGAACTATAGTTCATAAAGACTTTATATTCATAAACAAGTTTGAAAACTTCAAATAACATACGTTCATCAAGCAAGGCTGTTGTTTTTTATTTTGAAGTTATCGATTGCGGCCCAGCCCCGATCTTCGTCAACGCGACGCTGAAGAGTCTTCCTCCAAATACAACAGTTTACGCTTCTGAACTTCTTTATCAATGCCTTCCCGAATATTATTACGCGTTTGGTTTAAATATGATTCGAGTTCAATGTGGCGCTGATGGGAAATGGAGCAATTTAAATATCGCTTGCCTTCGTAAGTTTTTATCAAACCTGTTTGGGTTTGCGTGTTTAATCTAAAGTTTGTTGCACCTTGGATGAAATGCGTGTATTCTTTTGAGCTTGCACTGAAGTGAAAAGTGTGATTAGAATGCGAAAACAAATTTGCCGAAAAAAAGCTTTTGTACAGCATTTTTCAACTTTGTTGTTGAAGTTTTACAATGGCAGAAACTGTAATTCTAACAAAAAAATGTTCACGTCGTACCTTGTCTTTTATTGCAAGCAATGTCTGCTGCTATCTTAGCTGACGGCGAAGTGATATTTAAGTTTTATTCTTCGAGCAACAAACCTATTTTCATGTTTTAGACGCCAGTACATTCGACTGTCCATTCCCTTCCTACATTCCAAACAGTTATTTCCAGTCGGATTCGTCCCGAAACGTCACCGTCCACTGTCATCCTGGATTTGCTATTTCTGTCAATGGAAGCACTCCACTGATTTCGCAGTCCTTTTATTGTAATAACAGCCTCCAGTGGGTCCCCAACGTGGATCTTAATTGCTCAGGTAGTGTGTGGTACGTGTATGGATTAGTTAAAAAGCCCTTAAGCGGAGTATAGTAATAAACTGCTTGTGCTTCGCGATAAACGCGACCAAAACTTTAATTCAAATGAACTTCACATCGATAGCTAGTCATGATTTCGTTACAATGTTTACAAGACCGAAGTGGTTACCGCTCATTCTATGAACTTTCTTAAATCGATATCAAGTCGTCGCAAAACCCATAGCGTAAACAGTCACCGTATTTTTCGGTGTAAAGTCGAAAATTTTTGCACCGAATGTTCAACAAAAAGTTGAGGGTGAATGTTTGCCATTAGTTGGAGGACTTGCGCACAAGGGTGAGACGAATGCCTTATTATTACGATCGTTATTGCCTGGCACGCACGTCACCAACAGCTCTGCTCTCACACGTGTGTGTGCGCGCTTGAGATATCGTGTTGTTTTACGTAAATAAAAATCTGTAACAAATGTTTTGTGTTTTTTAGCCTGATTTAGGGGCGCGAATTACACGTATACCCATCGAATATTCCAGCAAGCGAACGTCATAAAACACTATCTGGGTTTTAACGCCAGGAAATAATTTTGGGCCAAAAATACGGATAAATCCAGGGGGATAAAAATGGGTCCTGGGCAATTTCATGACGGAATCACTGTGCATTGTCCGCATACCTTCTTGAAAAGATGTTTCGATACACGCGTTGTTTTTTCAGAAATTCACTGCCCACCGCCTAAACTGTATGGCCCTTATAGTATCGTTGGAGCGAATTCCAGCACTTACGCGTTCGGCGCCAGAGTTGTCGTTATGTGCGACGCTGGTTACGCTTTCAAGAGCCTCTCCAAGAATCAGCCAATGATAGTTTCTCCGTCAGAAACTTATTACTGCAACGAAAATATGCAGTGGACACCAACACCGACGTACTGCACAGGTGAGGGAGGTCTGGATTGGGAAGCTGCGTAGGTTCGTTGATTGTTTTCAGTAATTTGCCTGTTTTATACTTTGCTTCATTTGGTGTCTGGAAACATATTTTTCTGGCTTTTAAAATGAAGTGATTTACAACATGCAGATGAAGAAGGGTTCACAAAATAGGGTTGAACATTTCGCTGGCTGTGTCGATGTTGGGAGTTTCTATCCTGGTCCAGTCTTCGCAATACGGACGAACATACCTTTGTTTGTGGTTAAGCTCGATTTTTAGTCAAACTACCGCAATTTCATTTTATTTGACCAAGACAAAGATTGCAATGACGACACCCACTTCCTGGATTAATAAAGAGTGCGCGTTTAAACACCTGATTGTTGTTGATACTATGCTGAGAAGTAGTTCCTTACGACAAATAGCTCGTTTGTGAGATACACGACGATATTTCCCTGTGGTAACCTCACATAGGTCTGCAGGTCGTATACTGGAAGACACCAGGCGTGTTCAGCGTTTATTTGAGGTGTTTTTTGTCAATGGTCTCTCAAAATAAAGTAGAAATTCGCTTTACTACCAACATCAAAATACACTAAAACCTTGCTTCTCAGTATAGTCTCTCAAAATGTCTGCAGCCAACAAGGTCAAATCTTTTGAAAAATACTGAGCCTGCTTGTCTCAGTCAGACACAAATAAACTTGCTCATTCGTCATTCGGATTCTATTTGAATAAGATTCGGACTCTAATAAGCTTTTGGATTCTAATAAGCTCATTCAGATTCTAATAATAAGCTATTCCGATTCTAATAAAAAAGCTCATTCGGATTGTAATAAGATTCTAATAAGGATTCTATTAAGTCATTCGGATACTAATAAGCTTATTCGTCATTCGGATGCTATTTGAACAAGAGCTTATGATGCATGCTTTGTATGCGAAATATATGCTCCGCGAGATCATGGTGTTTGATTCTGTGCTGCGAAAGGATTTCTTTCCATAGACAAGCTCATTCGTTATTGCATTTTAGAATGACGCTCGCGTCGTTCATTGGAATTGTACTTGTTTTTTCTCCCGAGAGATCGTATCTGGATTGAACGGGAGAATTACAGACATCACCAGCACCCGTACAATGTCGTGTTATGTTTTACCATTTATGTTTTTGTGTGACACATGTCCAACAGCACTTTGCCTTGCTCGTGTAGCTATTGTTTGTCCGATACCACCGAGTTTCGCCGACATGAATCTCACGTACACGACAACGAGGTTGTACGACACAGCAACCTACACGTGCAAAAACAACAGAACCTTCCCGAGCAACGTTTCCACCGTGGTCACCTGCTCGGGAGATCAAACCTGGCAACCGAACCCGCACAGACTCACATGCGTGTGTAAGTACAGTTGCCTGTAATTGTGTATCATGTGACTAGTTCGCAGTAACCGATAGTCGCCGAAGCTTCCGGGAAAAAAACATATGCAAACACGCAATAAAAACAAGGAGCTGTCACGCCATGTTTTTCATGCCAGTATGACCAATGCCGCTGCAATATGCAGAATTTACTTAGCAGAACAGCAATCCAACTCTTCAAGCTTGCTCTGTTGAAACAGGAGTGATTATTATCAATTATTTTCTGTGGATGATCCAATTTTAACAACAATAGTGTGGCCAACAGTTAAATCGAAGTTGTTGATAGTTTTTCAATTTAAAAGCAAACACCCACCATTCAAAATTGTAGGAAGTAAAATTCGTTTCAATAGAGAGTTGTTATTTAAGGCAACGATCCATTTGTGCGATTCTTTGATCACTGAACAAGTACAGTACGCATTTTCTGGCAGCAGTTTTTTGGAAAGTGCATTGTCTGACACAAGACTGCTAAATTTTTCGCTTCTTTTCAGCGCAGCTTGGAAAATAAAACGGGCGTCTTTTAAAGTATTGCTGTTATTGCCACACGATGGCGCGCTTGCTAGTGTGTGTTTGGTATGAGCTGGCAAACGCTTCCAAGGCCAAGGCACGTAGGAAAATTCTTCATTGCTGTGTTGGTGACCTTGTCTATAGTCGTGTCTTACAGTTTTTTTCTGATCTCCATTCGTGTGTACATGCTTATTCAACTACTGTAGCTTCTTCGAAAACTTGAAAGGACCACGTAGCCTGACCGTGAATTAAGACCCGCTGGTTGAGAAGTTGAGTTGAATTCATTTGGCGATAAATAGCATTGCAACAACGTCCGTTCCGATTTTACTTGAAAAGTTCTTCATTTCATTGGGTGTTTTTAATTAAGGCTTTTGAAATCATTCATTGCTCTAATTCAATTCTTTTCAAACTGAACCTTGATTCTTTACCAAGATAATGTCAATTTATTTAACTGCATTTGAAAATTTTTATTTAAAAAAAATTTTTTTTCAATTTTAAACCTTCCTACATATTGGTTGCTTCGAGTCCACATCACAATGACTTCTTTGTTTCGTAAAGATCGCAAGTGCCGACTGCCAACAACTCCAGCACACGCTACAATCTCTGTGAGATCATACGATTATTTGGATCAAAGCGGTGTAAACATGTACGTATCTCTGCACATTTAACCCGCTGATCAGAGGCTCCGAATCGAAAACTTGACGACAAACATTTTTTTTTCTTCAGGCTCCAGGAAATCTTGATTATCTGTCACACAGGCTATAAGGTTGCTGGTCTGTCAGACTTTACGATGTCCGCCGAGCTTACCTGCACACCACGTGGCAAATGGATTCCTGACCCGCAGACCATTTCCTGCGAAGGTTATTAAATGATCCGCAGTTTTCCATTCTTAAGTCCCAGTACCTGCAGTTAAGGACTTAAGCGTTGTGTCAATGTTATAGCCAGTGCGACGATTGCTTACTGTAACTGTGTCAAATATCTTTTCAAAATAGCGGGCTGTCGTAATAGGTTCGTAAGTTATCAGTGGGAGTCATATGCTTTTCTGCAGAGCTTTGAGGGTTGCTAAAAGTCTGTTCGTTCCTTCCTGTATTTTCTTTTTTCCGCGGTCGTAATGATCATAGCGATGACAGACGACGATAGTTGGATTGCTTCATTAAATCCACTTGTTCCAACATTTAATATTTCACAAAACAAAGAATTCCAGTGAATGCACGTTGCAAATATTTCTACGATGGAGAAAGGCGTTTGTTGCGGACAGCTTTTTTTTCATGCATTTTTCAGTTCGTTTTGGTTACTGTTCTGAAATATGTCGATCATTTTGCAGTCCCACATTCATAAATGTGATTACAAGCTCCATGGTTTGATTAAAGGGAACTTCGAAAGTACTATACTTAAAAATACTTTTTATTGGTCAAGCAGCCAGTTTTAAAGATGAAAAAATATTTGATTCATTTGGTGAAGTTCAACGTAAGCAAGTGCCTTCTACGAGCTCGTANTAATGTCACTGCCACTGGTCGAGAAAGTAATGAGCTCACCGTCTCTGTTGCGCGTGACTTGTGTGGGTCATTTTTCGAACAAAGATNGTCATGTCTGCTTAAACTTGTTCTGTCAATTTTTGTTANGAGCATAGCTAGTTGTTATTATTTGAACTGTCAAAATAATGATGTTTGCTTCGGAGCCGTAGTTGTCACATAGCAAAGCTCCAAAAAGTCAAGAGCCTGCTTTTTCGAAAAGAAAACCACTTGAAAGTAAACAGTTGAAAACGAAATTCGGAAGAACTCTGCCGTTGATTTTACATTAATCCTTTGCGTGCAGCCGTCCGATGCACGAAGGACTCCACCATCCCATTCACACTTTCCGGATCCTCCGGACCTCCACAGCGAGGAATGTACAGTTACTTGGACTACCTGGTGTATCGGTGTCCTGATGGCCAGTGGTTTTCTCCAAACAGTGTCACACAACAGCTCGTCACTTGCTGGTATGACGAGACGTGGCAGCCGAGTCTGGAACACGTTGTTTGCGTAGGTACGTATGTGTTTTTCAAGCGTGTTTAAAAGTGTAACGTGCTCGTTTAATTTTTTTCGGTTACGTTGCTTCACGCCGTATACGACGTATCATCGTTGTTAAAAGTGAAGTGCAAGATCAGAGTGCAAAACAGCTGGCTCCAGGAACCAATTGATCAAGAGCTTTTAAATGTTTTGCCTTCCTTTCATTGGAAAAACATGTCAAACTATGTGTGCGGTATTGTAGTTGTGCACTAAGATATATAATTGTTCTTGCTTGCACACCACTTCTCCAATAAGTTGCCGTAGCTACGTGACCCATTCAGGCGCTGTTCATGGCATTAAAACCCTCAGGTGGGACAAGTCAATGGGTGGTTTGCAATCTAGAGCGCAGTGTATTAAGTAAAGCAGGTCTGTGTGTTCGTTGTTGCATTGCGTTTTAGATTTCGGCAATTGCATTTTAAAATTTAGCCTTTGCGTTACCGGTAACGTTCAATGCTAACAACGAGATTGCCTTCATATGCTGCCTTGCAGAAGCGAGCGTTCTGTCTTGTGCAAGTTATCTCAAAGGATTGCACTGTCCTGCGTGCCATGGGCTAAGTCAGGAGTTTCCAAGCTTTTTTTCCGAGGACCACATAAGTTATTACACAACAGTTCGGGGGCCGGACATCTCACGGATGTGATTGTTTTGTTACATTCTACCAAATCAACTAGTTTTTCGTAAATATATTAATTTTTCATTATTGACAAAATGTCTTTGCGCCCGGGCCGGGTGAAATACCTTCGCGGGCCGTAGTTTGGGAATCGCTGGACTAAGTGAATCATAAGACAAAAGTAATTGACTTCAAGAATCTGTATTTGTTGTTTTTGAATAACATAACCAGATATAACCTGCGATGAACCTCCAATCATTGAAAATGCTGAGCTGAGACCAGCCGGTGGGACAGATGTAGGCTCAGAATGGACATATCATTGTAGCCGAGGTTTCAGGTTAGTGACGACAACTTCGGTTTGTTGACTTTTATTGAGCTGGTGAAAGAAAATGCGCTGATCTCGAAAGCGGTGTTTGTTCGTGGAAGTGTAGCTCCCGGTAGTGATTACTGCTTGTCTGAAAGTGTAACTGCCACGTGATTAGGTTTGTACGTTGACTACCTTTGACGTATTTTCGATTACGGAAAGAGATAAAGCGTTTTGATTTGATTTACTTCATCCTTCCTGTGATATATACCTACGTGCAGGTTTTCTCCTGGTGTATCTTCTCAAAAAGTGACTTGCCAATCGAACGGGAAGTGGCAACCAGAGCCCGGTGTTGATTTCCAGTGCGGAGGTACTCGCGTCTGTTTATTGCCACCGTCGTGATGAAAAATTTTTGTGCTATGTGTCGGAATCTGTTATTATTTATACGTCAGTCAATGTACAAAATGCTTCTGTATCTAGTGGGCATTGGACCTGGGAAAGAACAACTGTGTTCGACTTCATTTAAGTTTTTACTCTTTGTATAATGTTTTCGGATTCGAAGCTATTTTTTCGTGTTGTATCTAATTTGAATTTTTTCAGCTGCACTCTTGGTTATCTGTAACAAAAGTTATATAATTGTGTTGACATTTACGCTTGCCTAATCACTATATTAATAACCCCAGTCTTCCCAATGTTTCAGGTAAGAAATTAAGAACGGTATGATTGCAAATTCCACAAAATTCTGGATTTACCGGTATTGCAAAACGTACAAAATGTATACAAGTTCTTTGATAATTAAAAGTATTCATGATTGCTAGCTGTATTACGAAGAAACAGGTGGTTTTACAGAGTTTTTCAGGATTGAACGCCAACGAAAATAAAAATAAACGCGAAGCTTCAGTTAGACCATTAAGCGTTAGGTGCTCAATTTATTTTTAAAAAATGTTTTGAGTTATTAAATCAATCTCGATTTCAACTTCGTGAAATTCTGTTTGTGCAGTGATTTCGTGCGACGTGCCGCCAATACTTCCCAACATTGCCAATGACAGCTTAACGCAACTTGTGTCGGGTGAGATGTATAAAGGTGCGTTACAAAGTTGGCGAATGAATAATGTTTGTTGGATATGTGTTTCATGTCAGCGTTCTAACCGTAATTTTAGCACGAAAAGTAATGTATAAAAGAGGAAAGCTTTGGTGAGTTAAACAGGGACACTAGTACGAAACTGCAAGCACACCGTTTCTCAACTTTGAATCAGGTCACTGGATCCAATGATTTGTAACCTGTCTAAGTTTTGCAATTTACCGCTGGCTAAGACCTGAGCACCATGCTGTTCACGCGTGAAATCATTCAAACACGGATGTTTACCAACAGCAGCTGTCACCAGTCTTTCAAAGAATAAAACTATGGATGGTTATTTCACTGCCTTGAGCTCAGAAAAGGCGCGAAATTGGTGCGGTAGCATTAATTAAGTGTTGCTTAGTGCACGGAATGCATAAATATCTGCGTAGTTTTTCTGCTCACTGAACAAATTTATGCCGATCGAAACACCAAAGCATTTTAATGAAGGTCATTGATTGTCGCGAAATGCGATGAAAACAAACGCAACGCTGTATCGTGTCGGCCACGTTGTGATTTCCACTTGATGTGTTTTGTTTTTCGCTGGAAGTTCCTTTAAAAACCAGATTGTGCGTTTCCGATGTTCTAATCGTGTTCATTTGCGTAGTACGTGGATTTGTTACCTTACACCTTTTTTAACTCCTGGCGCGCCTGTTCCATGTATAAAATCAAACGACGCACTCGCACAATTCTGCCGGCCCACTGTCAACCAATAACTTAAGCTCACCTGTGCTGAACGAACTGAATTTTGCGCCTTAAATTCCTGTTACCTCATTGCTGAAATTAGTTTCACAATTATTACGTCAGTGCACGCAATCCTCGTGACCTCTTGCAGAGTAACTTACAAGTACACTGAATGGGTTTAAACAGGTGTTTATAAATTCCTAAGACCTAAGATCTCGATTATGATGATGAATATAATCTTGAAACGCACTTACCATCTCAAAACGACGCCCACGCACCAGGGCGTCACGACACCTCTACCTTACAAGTTTACGCATTAGTTGTCGGATTTGTAAGACTTAAACAATTACTCTTTTGGGATGGCAACACTTTGCATTTAATAAGCTTGTTTATTTTATCATAGCGTTGCTCAATCAGCATGTTCTTTCAAAGTTCATCAGTCTATGCTGCTTGTGTAAGCACTGAGACAAGTTGCATTTCAAATTCGTTAGAATTCCAGCATGGATCGAACTATACCTATTCGTGTATGACTGGCTTCTGGTTGAGCAACAGCACTTCAAAACGATCAACAGCGAATGTGACTTGCCTTGATGGAAAATGGAAACCTGATCCGGCCACTGTGGTTAGATGTGTCGGTACGTGGAGCAAGCCACTGAAGCCACTGGTGTAGGAGACGGGGTTGCTGGGGGTGCAAGCGCACCCCCAAAAATTTTGATTTGGAGAAAATCCGGCAAAATCCCATAAAATCCGGGCTAAATCTCTGAGAACACTCCAAAACTCCCAGAAAATCTGAGCAAAAATGGCGCCCGAAATGACATGAAGAGCATTTTTTTGGAGATCGCATGGAGCCCGAATTGACATGAAAAGCTTTTTTTTGGAGGTCACTTATTTTGAAGTATTTTTCGGGCAAGTTTGGGAGAATCCGGGCAAAATTCCTTCGCACCCCAAAAAATTTGACTGCTCCTACACCTATGACTGAGGCTAAACTGTCTTGAATCGTAACTTCAATGACAGAAAAAGCCTGGATTGGACAAAAGAAATGAATCATGTTTGCCGGCGAATGTTATTGTACGGAATTAGAGTAACTTCTTCAAACAATATTCAACATATTTTGCTTCAGGGATAGTAAAAAATCGTATAGTTTGAAACAAAACAACAAACTACGCTTTTCATTTGAGTTAGATACTTACTGTTTGACGCTTCTAAGATTTGTCGTCCGCTGATGAACAAATTGTCTGCGAAACAATCCCAGTGCAAAGCATTTTGGTAAGTGGATTCTTCTTTCAGTCAGTAGCGTTAATTATTGTATTCTTTACATTTATCTATGGTGTGATTTAAGGTGATAGTTTCGATTCAAAGGTTGAGTAGATCTTTTTGAATGAATCAGGCGCCTTTGGACTGTTTTCAACCAAAAAATAAGTAAGACGAAAAGGTGCCACTGTTGATTTGAACTTGTTCCAAGTTCCACCCGTTCACGTATTTTGTTGAGTGCTCCTTAAAAAGTGTTTGTCACGCTTTTGTCGACTTTAGGTTGTATATCCGCGATTCTCTGAAGACTTGGTTGTTTTCAGAGTAACCAGACGACATAACCAAACGTCGCTGCTTAGTCAGTTTTAAATTCGAGTTCTTGAACTGCGCTGTCGGAGTCGGTGTTTTTTTTTAAACTGAAACTGAAACTGGAGCCCCCAACAATTTTACGAGGCTGGAGCCGGAGAATGAAATTTGGTTTCCCGTTCAATAGACATAGTTTGTTGGGCAGGCGAGTTGTACAAATAAAACAATGGCTTTTAGTTTTTAATGGATCAAATCGTCCCGGGGCCGGTGCCAAAAAAATTAGATGCCCGGAGCCGGAGCCCGAAATTTGAGTTCCGGCTCCGTAGCCCTGGTTGTGGGAATGCGAACAACAGTGTTACTTCCTGCTGGCTCGTTCAAATTCTTGCCTTTGTTTCTCGCTGTGTACTGCATAGATGAGATCGACTTTTTCTTCTTTTCGCCTCGCTCCCGTCAGTGCACGAAGTTGTTTACACGTTTCCTTTCTGTTGCGACCGTTTCACCAGGATGCTATTGCTTTTTCAGAAATCTCTGAAAAGTAACTTTAAACAAGACTAGCATTTTGTCGTTCTGAAAAACATTTATTCACTTCAGTAACCTTATTATTCAACTTTTTGCGTTCATGACGCTGTTAACTGTATTCTTTTTTTTAGATAAAGCAATTTTTCCAAAGTCTTGTAATGTTAACTTTAAAACTTGAGTAGTTTGAAGGTCTTAATCGATGCTTTGCTGTGTTTCTTCAGTGGTGGTCGAATATATTCAGCACAGTTTTCGTGCGTGGGCTCCATGAATCTTATCTCTGTAGCATCCAGCTGAAAATTTTTTTTTTTTTGTGCAAAACTAAAGCCATTACGTGTTATTTAAGGAACGTGGTCGTTTTTCGCAGAAGTGGCATATGTGTAATAGGCTGGCTTTGTGAGCGCTGCCTGCACAGCGGCGTACATCCACCTTTGCACGCAGAGGTGGTATGCGACGTGGTCCAGCCAGTGCAGGGGGCGCGCTCTGACGGTGTGATGCACGTTCACGGGGATTTCGTGACGTACACGTGCGCTAGAGGGCAGCATTTCGCCCGGGAGCGATCTCGCCGCGTCAACGTCACTTGCGGAGCGGACGGGAAGTGGGCACCGGACCCGAAAACGCTGTGGTGCTCAGGTTGGTCTTAGTATAAGTTGGTCTTAGTCTCAGTTTGATCTTAGTATAAGTTGGTCTCAGGTTGGTCTTAGTATAAGTTGGTCTTAGTCTCAGTTTGATCTTAGTATAAGTTGGTCTCAGTCTCAGGTTGGTCTTAGTATAAGTTGGTCTTAGTCTCAGGTTGGTCGTAGTATAAGTTGGTCCTAGTCTGAGGTTGGTCTTAGTACTTAGTATAAACTCAGCCTTCTTCTGCAGTCGAGGAGTTAGGTGCAACGAACGAGGTTTTTATTTTGTTGTCGAATTTTTTTTCTTTGCAAGCGCGTTCTACTCTGAAAGCGTGAAATGGAAGCTCCGTTGATATAATTCACCGTTTAATCGTTCCGTGTGCTTCAAACAGCGACGGACGAAATAACTTTATTTTCATGCATTTGAAAGCTCCAAAAAAACGCTGCCCCGTGTTTGAGGCCCTTGTTTTGGACCGACCTTAAATCTCAGACTAAACGAAAAGCTCCGACGAAACACGAAACAATACGAGCCGACTCGCATGTGAAAACCTGCGCAAAGCGCACCACGGCTAGAGCTAGTGCATGTTAGGAATGAGGTTTTCGGATGTCATTTGGAGATCGGTTTGCTTCCACAGAGTAAGGAGGCAATTTCTACTGTAAAGTTAATAGGAAAATATCAAATTTGAAAGTGCAGGGACCCCTACCCCCCTTTCCGACGCCTATGCGAGATAGTGTTGTCCTGGTGAGAAGCTTACGGTGGTCGCTGCTCGTTGATTTGTTGCAGACGTCGTGTGTGAGGATGTATTGATAGAGGGAGCGGTGGCCGGGCCAAAGTCTCTCACGATAGACTCAATCGTCTTCTTCAGGTACTGCGTTGTGGCATCCGCAAATCATAGCGGCGCGTCAAAAAATTGCTTTGTATTTTTACGTTGCCAGGCCACGAAAGGCTTGCCTTGATTGCTGTCAGCAAAATTCGGTGTTGTGGATGCGATTGATGGATAGCTCCTAGCTGATTAGCATGCTTGTAGCAGTGTTTCATTGTAGATCAACCTGCTCGCTCAGCACCCACTTACATTAATGCGAGATTTTGGCGCCAAAAATATTGCTGTGTGTTTTGAACTCACACAATCCTATACTTTCGCGTAATTCCCAGAAAGCTAAACCTATTTCTCGTTCACGTTTAATTTGCGGTTTGACGTGACTTTGTGTTTATACGAAATAAGGTCTTCGGAATTTGCGCTAAATGTCGAATTTCCGTAGTTAAGAAAAAAAGGGCCTTTTGAAAATAATTTTGAAGAGATGCTTTCGCCGATTGTAAGCTTTGTTTAACATTTCGTCTTTATTCACTGTGCATTGTGTGGGATAATTCTAGCTTCAATAAATCAGCCAATTAATCCTGCAAACGTTTTTTTGTGTGTACACAGCTGTCCCACTCCAACCTGGTTTGAAAAAAATGTGACGCAAATCGCTGTGACGTGCAATGAGGACGGAAACTGGGAGCCGCCTGTTGAAGGGAAGAAATGCGAAGGTCGGTCGTACTTTCAGCAGCAGATAGTTGTTGCCTTGTCTCAGAATGTCAAAGCACTTTCTGTACGACTGGCTTTGAGTTGATCCGCAAACCATTAAGTGAAATGTGAGCCCAGTAAAAGCATAGATTCGATCCACCGCGAAAAAAGACACCTCTCTGAAACTCTGTGTTTCCTTGGCAATTCTCCCAACCTTATGCATACTTGGTGAAACACATTGTCGATGTGTTTGGGGTGGGAACCGAACTCGCACTCCTTTGCTTGTCGCCGGTCGAGACCGATACAGAAAAAGATATGCAACGTGAAAATTACAGTGAACAGAGTGATTTCACTTCCTCCACTCGTTCCGCTTGTTGTAGGTTGGGATTAATCATGACTCCGTGAACTTTAGCTTTAAGAAAATAAACTTTTTATGTACTGTTGATCTAGAACAGGAGTTACCGACCTGGGGTGGATGTACCCCTAGGGGTGCATTTGCCTATCTGATGGGGTACATTTAAGGTTAGCGATAGAAGGGAAAAATATATTGATATCTTGGTTGTTTCCAAAGATTTTGTGCATATATCAGTGAATGTTATTTTCAAAAATCATCAAAAGCTTTTTGTTAAATATATCAATGATTTGTCATGATAAAATATTTGAGAAAAAGCTGATATGTGCCATAGAAAGGAATTTTTGGGGTACATGCTCATCTGTCCAAATGCTGAAAGCGTACATGTTCAGTGAAAGGTTGGGAATCCCTGTTCTAGAACAAGGGTGGGCTGACTTTTTAACTATGGCGGGGCGCAACGGGAAGCGATGAGTGGATTGCTTGTGTAAATTGACGTAATAAATCGATGTTGAAATTGAACTGGTTTTTATCAAAATACAGTCTGGTCAAGTTCAAACGGATTGGATCAACATACTTGAAGTATGTGGCCGTTTGCGATGATTTACCCGTGCCCGATTCAGAACATCGGAATCGTTACAAAATTTTCGAAACTACAACTTTTCGAAGGTTTAGATCACAGATGTCAGGCGTTGCTGGTGTAAGGACGGTCTTTCAAACCTTAACCCACTTCTCGTCAAGCATGACCACATTTTTCTCTTTTTTAGAACTCTTTCGTACTCTGACCCTCACGAAAAAAATCCAAATCTTGGTGGAATATGTTCCAAATGCGTGTAGCTGTGTCAGTGGTTCATGTCACAGCGCTCAGCACTTGCCTGCTCACATCTTCAACTTTATTTCTGCCACTGCGGCTTCTTCTTCGCGTCCAAAGTACTTTTTGCGTGTGGAAATTAGCTCCAAATGTCTTGGCATTTTGAAAAACAAAAAAAAACTCTAAAAAATAGCTTTCGACACTGGTGAGAAGCTCGTGCCCAAACCGTGCTCCCGCTACAGTTCTGACCTTTGCTTTTTTGCAGTCGTCGACTGCGGATTGCCGCCACTGGAGAACGTCTTGCCGATCCACTACGACTTCCAGTACTCCCGGCAACAGGTGCTGGGATGCATGGGAGGGTATAACCTCATCCCTGAGACGTCACCACCCCCCGTAGTCGTTTGCGACGTCACCGGCAACTGGCTGCCAGACCCTTCCTACTACACATGCAAACGTATGTGGCTGGTTTTGATTGTGACAAGTGTCGTGTTGTGGCTAACGCGATTTATTTGCTCGTTTCTTTTGTGTAGTTTTCAATTGCAAGCGGTTGCTTATGTGGTCCTGCGGTTGAATCCTATATTTGTACAAAGTGTATGCTTTTTCTCGTGTAACTGCGATTTGCACATAATTTTGCTTCGCTTGCAGTGACGTTACCACGCTCCTGCATTAAGACGTGATAATATTGCCCACTGCACCAGTCATGAAACAATTGGCGCTGTGGTTTCCGTTTGTGACGCGGCCGCCCGTATGTTTACGGTCAGGTTGATGACAACGAGTCAACACTGAGTCAGAGTTGTAAGTGGGCACGTTTTCAACTCTGCGCTGAGTTCGAAAGACAGAGTTTTTAGTGGATTTGTGTAGTTGACTGTTCACCGACAAAATACAGAACGTTTAAAGACACCGCCATACACTCGATATTATAAATGTTATTTGAAACATAGCGAAGAAAATGTTTTAGTGAGTGGGCAAAAAAAGCATCAACTGCGCTTTTCACCGACGGCATGAGTTGTGTTCCTTCACCATCGAAGCGTTTGTCACATTCCTCGATGCCTTTGCACGCAGCCGTGGAATGCCCGTTGCCACGCTACATCCGTTACGCTTCGATGAGCGGGAACAACACTTTCAAGTCAGTGCTGACCGTCACATGCGACCGAGGATACTTCATGCATCGCGGAATAAACACGAAGGAAGTGGTCTGCATGAAGGACACGCTGTGGTCGGAGGATCTCTATTCCATAATTTGCATACGTAAGTTGTACGTGTTTGTTCTCCGCAAGTGGCCCGATTTGGCACCACGAGTCCCAATTTGAAGTGAAATGCGCCAACGACGTTGAACCCCCACACACGCTTATGGTCATTTGCTGAAACCAATCCTGCGAAGTCCTTCGCGTATCTATAGTGCCGTCATAAGCAAACATCTGATCGGTTTGCATTGCAGTTAAATGACGTGGATTGTGGCGTCATCAACGTTTGTTTTTCGGAAAATGTCGCTTGAGGCTGACGACACTTATTTAAAAAATTTCATGCTGCACATGTGTGCGGTCCGGTAACATCGAAATGTTTTTTGCTGCTTTTTTTAAGTCATAAATGAGTTGTCCGGCTCCACCTACGCAGTTTGTTACTCTTGACTTCAAGATTTTAAATTTGATTCGGCTTCGATCGGTGCGATGACATTTTTGCGTTGATTATGCATTTTTGCGATGACAAAGCACGTTTGCGATGACAATGCACTTTTGCGATGACAATGCACTTTTACGACGACAATCCACCTTGCAGCCTTCCAGTGCATTGAACCCCGCGTCGTTCCCAATTCGAAAACGAGAACCGTGTCGACGATCGCGAAGCCGCGTTACGGTTCAACGGTCCGCATCGAATGCAACCGAGGATATGAAATAAGGCAGTTTCTTTATTACCGCGACGTAAACTGCAGCGAGAATGGATTGTGGAAGCCGTCAGTCAACTTCACCTGCTCCGGTAACGTTGCTTCACAGTGACACCTTGGTGATCCGATGGTTTCGTTCAGACCTTGATTTGTAATGTTTCATTTTAATTGCAACGCTTGCGAACTGTCGGCCACTGCAACCCTTACACGATGAATATTTGATCGAGTTCATAATGTTGCTGCTGCATTTGTAAGCAACTTAGGCAAAAATGTTTCACGGACGAATTTGTAAATGTCGTTTTTGCTGAATATCGTCCATGCCACTGAATTGTCTAAGCTTGGTCTCGTGCGTGAGGGAGTGGTTTTTTCGATCAAATTCTGTTTTTGCGCTATCTGCACTAAAATTGTATGCGCACGACAATTTCTATCTAAATCATTCGCACCGACCATGCTGGTTTCCTTTAATCTTTCTGTAATTTTTCGAAACTGACCGTGTTTCATCGGGTTTCGCATGAAATTGTTCGAACGCGCGACTGTTCTTGCCAGAAATCCGATGCGCCTTCCCGGAGAAGAAAGTTCACGCGAAGCTGAATTTGCTCGGATTGAAGAATCAGACAGATTTTCCGGTCGACGCAAACATCTCGTTCAAATGCGACGACTTCTACTGGATCTCGGCCCAGTACAGGATCGCTGAATGGGCGTTCAGCGGGAAGCTTTCGCTTCAGTTGACTTGCGGTTTGAGTGGCTGGTGGGAACCGAACATGCACTCTTTCGCTTGTCGTTGTAAGTCATTCCGAGCACGGCTGCTGCGCTCTTGCCCTGTACTGCGTTCACGTTCAGGTACTTTTGTCTTTACCAAGTCTGCTGTAGCAAAAACACTGCGCCACTTTCTGTTCACCCAACTGAAAACGTCCTGATCGAAGGGAAGCGCCGAAGTTTATTTGCGTCAGTTGTGAAAATGAAACAAATGAGCCGTCGCGTGTAAATGTTACACAATACTGTATTTTGATAAGATCACCGTGAATTGTGCTTTTTATGCGAATTCTGATTGAGCGTATAGAGTGCAAGCATTCTGTTTCTTTCAAAATACGAACATTTCGGTATTTTGATATTTAATTTGTCGGTGCTTTTCATTCGAAACTTGGGGCCTGAATGGAGCGAATTTCTTGAGACCGGCTGGCAGGGGTTCTGCTGGATGATCAGGGTATGCACGGACACATTGTAAGTTGTACTTCCCGAAGGTGGAGTTCTTTTTGAAATTGCTGAGTTCTTTTCATCCGAGCATAATTTTAGATCTGTGAAAGGACAGAATTGAAGTTGCTTGTGTGTAGGTCACAGTAAACAATGTGTTGGGTCTTGTTTCTAGTAACCACATACCAAGCAGAAGTTACTACTGGAAGTCAAGTTTTGATACCGTGAAAAAATGCTTTGCGAAGCAAGCTCAAGCATCCTCGTGCTTGTTGCTGTGAAATGCTTGTAAATTCTTAACCTCGCGTCATAACATAGCTCAGGGTTCTTCAAACGGGGCGCACCGCAGCATCCACGGGGTGCATCAACATAAAAGATGGGGGTGCATACACTCCCGTCGCCACGGGGGAGCTTTTGGGGGCTTAACCTCTCCCAAACAAAGTTCCAAGACCCCCTAAATTGAATTGTCAAGTACTATAAATTGGTGGAGTTTTCATCAAAATTCAGAATGTCAAGCCCTCTGAACAAACGTAAAGCTCCCCTTGATGAAAACTTTCTAGCGACGGTTTTAGGTTCACAACAGAATCTGTAGATGTGCATGGTGATAAAAGTGCTTACAGAGATGCTCATGACTGCCATTAGAATGCAGTTTGGTCTCTTGCAAAGAGCCACTTCACGCAGGGGCGTAACGAGGTTAGATGGCGCCCGGGGCAAGAAGCAAGTTCGCCGTCCCCGTGTTCGAACCTGAGGTCTTTCGGAAGCAAATTTACTGTTTTGAAGAAAGTACTTGTGACATTTTTGGTACTTTTCGGCGCCCCCGCACTGATTAGGCGCCCGGGGAATTGTGCCCCCCTTGTCCCCCCTCGTTACACCCCTGATTTCACGTAGACAGACAGACAGACATTTTTATTTAACATCTAAAAAAATCAGATGTCAGGGGGAGGAGAATGACCGCAAGGTCAACGTAAGCTTATTTTGTTCTTTCTCTCCTAGCACACCTCATTTCAACGTTCTTAGATGCAAGAACATTTTGACCAGATGCTTGAAATTTTCATAACCAGCAAAACAGGTCGTAAACAAAAAATTTTGATGTGGCTGGCAGGCTGCAACGCTATGTCAATCTCAAGGGTGCATGAAATCAAAGCATCACTTGTTCTGAAGGACGCACGAGAAAAACGCGCCTCCGAAAAAGTAGTTGGGTTTCATTGCATTTCTTCAGCATAGCTTCGTTGTTTTTTGCAGCTGTCAGTCAAGGACCTCTCCCGGTTGGCTACCCAACTGGTTTGACCGATACACAAGTGGTACAGGAATCGTGGTTTGTGTCGCTAGAGCTGCCGTCTGAACAACTACTATCTAACCCCTACGTCCAGGCTGTTCCTGTTGGTACGGAAAGTAGATTTTTCTTGTATTCTTCGCTGTTTCGGCCCCTTTGCTTTTTCAAGCTAGTACGCTGGTGGGTAATTGAATAAAGAGCACCGCACAAAATCGCGTTCTTTGGCAGCAAAACATTTTGGCAAACCACCAAAGCTGCTTCTTTGCACTTAAATCGATGCACCATGCACGTGTCAGAGGGTGGCGATTGTTGTCAAGCGGTGCTGGCAAAGCTGATTGAAAATTAGAATGGGTGTATGCCGGTTGTCGCGATGCATGAGGGTGCGTTTTCTGTCGCCGATGATGTCTCCACCACTGTTCCCGAATTTGCGAACGGTTCGAAACAAAAAAAAACTTATTCAGCTCTTTGCGTTTCAATCGTACAGCCAAAAGAGACAAGCTTGGCGAACGTAATGACTGATACTCAGCGTGAGACAGCAGTGAAGCTTGTACGGGTTCGTCGACTTTTTTTCTCGTCAAAGGTGAGACGCTGTGGAGAAGCGGTGATTCCCTGAATGACTCAGTGGTTCAAGGTGTTAACAAATCAGTAGCGAACCACAACACAAGCAAACTGTTAGACGGAAACCCCAGTACGAGCTGGCGCCCGTTCATCAATGACAAGCGCAATTATCCTTTCACCATCTACTTGGGAGGTCTTTATAGAGTTGAGGTGGGTCAAGTGCTTTTGCTCTTAGGCATAGTGCACATGTGCTTAGTCATCATTGCAAATAATGTGCTTAGTCATCAGTGCAAATGTGCTAAGTCGTCAGTGGAAATGTGCTAAGTCGTCAGTGGAAATGTGTTTAATCATCGGTGCAAACGTGCTTCGTCACACGATCACATGAGCAGCAAAAAAAA
>JGI24159J19872_10000692_pt1 | contig 32504 bp, 26 predicted proteins | sample Ectturendosymbi4_FD_19872 | JGI IMG/M metagenome (IMG submission 19872) | reverse complement strand
TATATATATATATATATATATGTATGCGATATTAAATTTGCAATGCCACAAGTGCGCGAGAATGAGACTTCACTGCGCAAATGGTCTGGTGTTGCTGCGCACTTGCACAGTCGCGCACCTTAGAACACTGGCGTCGAACATTGATTCCCGGGACGATGGAGACGAGTTATTTGCATTTAACATGTATCTTATTTTAGTAATAGCATGCCGCTTGTCTGTTTGAACGAACGCCACTAGTAGCAAGATTAATTTGCCCAGATCTGACGAGCAGCTTTCTCCGTTTCCTGAAGAGCTTTCTCCATCACGGATTTTGCGCTTCTGATTGCGATGCCGTTTTGGGTCGCTTGGACTTGTGTGCAAGAATACATGGAGCTGTTGTGGATCGTCGAGGTCACATCCCACATCGTTTTTCGTTTCCCACATCCTTTCACATCACACTGCTTTTCAGAACGCGATATAGTTGCACTGTTGATGCAAACGGCTTAATGTTGAAAGTTCGGCCATATTTTCTTCAACAAATTTTTCGCAAACCGTGCAAAGAAGCAATAATTATAAATTTACAGCCAGTGAGTTGAGACTGTTTGTTTTCCTAAAGCTTTGGAATGCAGTAAATTTTGCACAAATATTGCCGCTTGGCTGTGAGAGGGGTTGCAACTGACTTTCTAGATCTAGGCTGAGGATCGAAAAATTTTATGGAAACGCTGCTGCTGGTGAGGGAGCGTTGTCGTTGCTGTTAAGGAAAAATCACATGAATGGGTTGTAGCAATAATAAAAGTAGCCTACTGACCAATTTTCACTTAAATGTTATGATGATATCAAGCAAGCATGGTCAGTAAAGCTGCTTAACTATTGGCGTGTTGAGATATTCTCCGTAGACGTTGTTTCCAGTCACATAGAGGGGTGCTACAAGGTCTATTTCGATGTCATGACAGGTCCCATTGTGCCGTGGATTGGTATTCAGCAATCAGCATTAACACCGATCAAATATCGAACGCTGTCACTGCAGCTCTCTAATGAGGGTGGTTAGCAACAGGTAGCAGCATTTCCCTTTCAACGTTGAATAGAATTATTGTTACCAAACAACCGCATGAAAAATCTGCGTTGATATGTCCATCAAACGTCGGCCTCTTTCGGAATCTGCTACTCTGCCACTGCCATATACGCAAGCAAAGCTATCAGAAGCTCGTACACTGCCGGACGTACGCAGAGCTATTTTTTAATATTCACTTTATGACGTGAGGACACAGTCCCAATCGAAATGATTCTGTTTTGCAGTTTAGGTCTAACTTTTGTCTGCTGTTTACACTTCCAAGGTTATGATAGGATTACATAAGTTTTAGACCCACTTAAGTGTCACGCTAAGAAACGCGAGTTCGTTTCCACTGAAACTATATTTTTACGACGATTTTGTCATATTGAAAGGCGCGACAGCTAGCCTCAGAATTTGTCGCCCCATCATCTGAACAAAATACCGGTCAAGCGTTGTATTTCAAAAACAGCTTTATTGGTATGAACAGTTGACCACCCTGTTTGCTGCGCAAGAAGTCTTATCTTACTTTCTTGTAATTCGCTTCTACATCACGATTTGAAAACATTGGAACAAATGCAGTCAAGCGTTCTTCTCCGCAGTGACTACGCGAGTATGTTATTAACAATTTCACTCTCGATAGAGAGTGCTGCACCGACGTAGATGTGCAGGGCATTGCCAGCATTAAATTTTGTTTGGCTGAACAGAGTTTTTGTTGATGTATGGCTGACGTTTGCTGACTGTTCGACAAGCTTCATGCTTCAACACAGTGTTTCTCAAACTTTGCCATTTCGCGGATCCCCAAGTCGATATTTATTTTTTGCTCACCCCCGATACCCGAATGCTCTAAGCTAGTGTTTTTCAACCTGGTAGTCGCGACAGAGGGGTCGTGAACCATTTTGGAGGGGTTGCGAGTAGATATTTTATGTACACAGCTGTATTACATTTGCTTCTCGATGTTTGATTGGGTTGTTGGGTTATAATGGGTCGCGGTATAAAAAAGGCTAAACCATTGCTCCAAACAATGGATAAAACAATAGATGGCTTGCACATGAACGAAATATACACGTTTTTATTCACGTCAATGTACGTGCAAACGTTTAACAGAAAAGTTCGTGGACACTGTGGACTATTACATCATAAATGTAGTGCTGGAATGCCTAGCTAGGTTTAGAGGTGCATGTCAGACTACAGTTATGATTCCGATTCTGAATAATGGCCCAAATGGGTGGATAAAATGACGGATTTTCTTGATTGGATTTTGGTTTACGGACCCCCTAAAACACTCATGGATCCCTAAGGGATTCACAGATTTCAGGTTAAGAACCCCTGCTTTAACAGGACCACGTTAGCAGGAACAAAACGCGATTGTGATGCAAATAAACGCGTAAACGCGCTGTGTTCAGAAGCAAGCGATAACCTGGAAATCTGGCCTTGCGTGTTTCGACGATGTGACTAGTACTGTACTGCTATTATTAGTTGCTTATATTTAATTTATCGAGGCTTCTGCTTATTGGTATTGCATCGGGGTTGCTTCTTGCTTGGTCGTCACCATAAATAAGACAGTGAAGCCAACTCTTGTTACCACGAAACAACTTTAAATAACCAAGTTAGCTCGCACGCAAGCGTACTCTCTTGTTAAATCCGTTTTCTGCTTTTTTAATACTCGTTGAAACTTGCACGCTTCGGTTACAATTCCTGCAGTGTGTGTTGCACCGGAACTTGTATGTAACGGTCGGCTGCCTTCGCTTGACAAGAAGATGACCACTACTTCGCTAAACGATGCTAAAATATTTGGCGAAGCTTACAGCAGTGAATACTGTTCTTCAAAACGCTCGCTGTTGTACTGACTTCATCGTGACGTCTGTAATTTAGTTGCTTTGACACATTTGTGACACACAAAAGGCACGTGCAGCAAATTTTGCCACAAACGCTTTGTTTCAGCGCTAGTCCACAAACCACCCTCACGCTGTGCAGCCACGACAAATAACGTTTTCAATACATAACGCGCTTATTTTGATAGTGACTGTCTTAATACGCATCACTGCACCGCCCGCCTTTGTGTCGAGTGCAAAACCTTGTTACCACCTGCGTGCTTTACGTTTGTACAATACAACAGGTGCGAACTACTACCCTTCAGGGTTCGCGTGGTTATCATTTTTGGCTCTCAAACTGTTAGGTATGAAAAATGAATGTCTGGTTTGCTATCATTTGCTCCGACAATATTGGTGTGGTGACGTTTCTCTTTACCTCCGCGCGTAAGCTCTACGTTGCGATTGGCGACCGATCGCGCATCGCCGATATCGCCTCGCGTCTGAAGTGGACTCAGTAAGGTTTGGCTTGCTGAAGTGGCTCACACAGTTCCGTGTAAAAAGATTGAGATTGCTGTTTTTTGCGTATGTGACTTCTGCAAAAAGAATTTTTGCAGCCAGGAATTTCAGTCGCTTGAGATGCAATACTTAAACTGCTGGTGCAGCTTCTGTTCCAAGATATGGCGATTTACTTTTCATACGACTTGACTTTCTGTAGTTCGGGCGGGACTGATCGCGCAGAACTTTTTTGAAGGAAGACCAAGAAATGGAGCAGTTTACTTAGCTTAAGTCATGGTTAGGAAGTTGCCTGTTTCGTTGCGATTTGTTGCCACTTCCAAAGCATTTTTCAAAATGCCACACTTTCCACGTCTTTTGCAGCTTTAGTTGGCTCTGTTTTTTTGGTGAAGATAGCTCTGACCTTTCTTCAACTTTACAGTTAGCACTGGTTGCTGTTTATCATATCCACATGACGTCAACAACTGCGCTTGGGGTACTGGATACCGATCTGGTGGCATGAAACGTAATGCGGACGAGCTGGAAAGTTTTTCTGTAGAGTCAAAGAGGTTAGTGATCAACACTGTTTTAACCTGGATTTCACTATTGATGATGAGGACACCACATGTGTGTGCAGATCAGCGTGTTTGGTAATATTAGATCCTGCTGGTGCTGCGTTATGTTGATGTGCTGTTTGTTGATTTTTTAAATAAACGATGCACCTCGAGCAAACAGTTCATTTTCGCCAGTCAGAGACTTTCTTATATTTTTTTATGTTTGGTTAATTAAATGACTTCAGACAGGGTTCTCAAGAAAAAATACAGCCCTACACAACTTCAAGCAGCATGATTTGACTTAAATCATGTTCTCAGCAACTCATTGAATCTTTCAAGCGATGTCTGTTGCTAATGTTCCGCTCCTTGACTAATTGCAAGCTCAAACTAACCGAAGATTGCAAAGACGCGCTTGTCCGTGCGCTATTCGTTAAAATTTTCTGCATTGCTCATATTGTTTCGACCGTGGCGGGGTCGATAGATAAAGGTTTTGTGCATCTCTGGAAATTTGCCTTGCGAGTTGAAAGAATATTACTGTAAATTAACTCAACGACATTATGCTTTTAACTTCCCTGTATCGTTGTCGCGAATTTGGCTTGCTCAAGCGTTGTATGATATGTCCTTAATTACCTGGAATTTGAGCCGTAAACATCCAAACAAATTCTCTCGTGCCAAGTTAAAAAAGACCAGCATTTTGGTATAAAGACGCCGCTAGTGGACATTGCATCGTACCCTTTTTGTCATGCTCCTTTTCGCTAAATCTTGTTGTTCTGGCAAATCAGTCGTGATTTGATAAATGTATGTTCTGCGACATCCAAGCTTTTGTTGGCGACACTTCTGTGCACTGTTCAATGCGGCTATGCTTTTCACCAACGCAACTGGTGTCTTCTACTGCAAGTGCATTTGAACGCTTTTAAGTTACGGCTTTATGTCCCAAAACCTGGTGTTGAAGCAGTCGGATTAATTCTTGCACGTGATTCAAGTTTTTCTTAGGAAAACGAGTTGACAAAATACAAAACGTCCTATTCATTGTTTTCACAATTTCTTGTATCGTCTCGTAAGAGGGCAAAGGTATGATTATTCTCAGTGCCGATTGTTGTGGAGAAATTAATTACGGTACGTAGCCAGGTGTCAGCACGTATTACCGTTTTATCCGGCCGTTGTCCACTGATTGGGAAAACCACTGAATGTTGCCACAGTCACATGCGGTCTGTTGCCCGTCCGCAGCACTAAACTCATGTTTGCGAGGACTCAGGTCATAACAAATTGTGCGATTGTGAGCGTTTTCCTGGTTTCGGTAATACTAGTACAGTGGTTTTCAACCTTTTTGTACTGCGACCCATTATAACAACTCACTATAACCCAATGATCCCCAGATAAAACTCGAATAAAGCAAATATAATACAGCCCAGTACATAAAATATCTACTCGCGACTCCTCCAAAAATGGGTCGCGACCCCAGACCTCCAGGTTGAAAAACACTGTACTAGTATGTCTACAGTGGAGATTATAGCCTCAAGTGCGCTACGTTTCTTCATCATTTCCGCAGCTATGCTGAAATCGTTGCAAAGGTTCCGAATACCTAACAAACACTTTCGTGTTGTATCTAGTACGGCTGCCAGGTATAACGTACAGTATACATATATATATATATATATATATATATGTAAAAAGGCTCAACCGGCAAACGTTCTTAAAGAAAACGAAACAAAAATACACTGACGTTTAGGCCTGCAAAAGAACGGTCTTCATTAAGGCGCAGAACAAGACTCAGCTGTATTCACGGTTTTTTTTAAACACAACGCAGTAAAACAATCTCAGCAATGCAATCAAGACAACATGCCCAAAGCACAATTTTTCGCGTTGCTCGCACTCTCTCGTTGAATCGATTGGCGGGTTTGTTCGCGTGATAGACGACCGCCATTCCGATAAGGATGAGGCTGGCGTGAAGCGCATTGGTGGAGAAAAGTTGGTCGTCCCAGTTTTTCGCAGGCGTGGTTGTTTATATCCGTTCAGATCTTTTCACTCATCTGACGTCGTCGTAGACCACTACAAATCGTAGCACTTCAATTTCCAGCTGTTCTTATTTGGCTTGGTAGGAGGAAGGAGTCGAATTGCCGAAAGGACTGGAACACGCAGCCACATTTGCATCAAGTTTCAAGCGTACTAATCAGCTGTTTGTCAAAATGAATAGCTCTTGTAAGCTTGCGCTTTAATTTTAGAAGAGTCATTGCGCTCGTTTCGTGTAAAAAAACATGCGCTAGCGTTCCTGACCACTTGACATGCGGACACGCTGTCCTAAATGGCAGATAAATATGTGCTGACAGTGCCATCTCAAAATGAAAGCAGACTCATAGTAACCCAAAATGATTTTCAGACATTGCGCCAAACTGTAGAGATTTTGCGAACACTGAGTGCATTGATCACTGAAGTCATATGTTTTAAGGCGCCCGTTGCTGACATTAAGCGATATACTGCGCTACGCCGGTTTTGCCGTTTTTGTACGTCATGAAAATACCACTTAGGTCTCCGGATATCGGCTTATATGTAGTGGTTGCTGCGGTAATTGCTTCCTCGCGCTTGCGGTGAAGCAGTAAATCGAACTTGGTCACCACTGGCCTGGATCACTCACGGGCAAACAAATTAACACGCCTTGCTTCACGTTGCGACTTCTGAACCAGCAGTCGTTGTGCGGCGAGCTTGCTTTGACTGCTCTGTATAGATGACAGAGCTTGTTGCGTTAGTTTGTAATGATGCAATGACAATATTGCGGTGCGACCCAATGGCATTTGATTATTCGTACTTCAGTCTCACGGGACGATGTTTGTTGGGCGGTGCTGCAGAGTATCTTCCATGCTCGCTATAAAGCAGAAGCTTATCTGTGATGAGGAATTGGTTGAGAATCCCGCAAATGTGGTCACACTACGCTCCACAGCTTTCTTCTTGTCCAGCACCGGAAAAAGTTGAGATACGTCGCAAAGTACGTAACATTCACCTGCAGTAATCACAGAGTCGAGTTCCGCTTCGCATCAAACTGCCGCATTGGTCAGCTGTTCACATATCCTATTCCCAACTTGAGCAGCAGACCGTGTCCAACAGCTCAATGCTTGTGGTCGCTGTTGCTGTCGATTCACTTTTTCCACCGCTCGCTTCACGCTTGTTGAACACAGATAAGGGTGTGAAAGTGCTTTTTGTTTTGTCGATTATTGCTCAAATGTGCACTGCCCAAAAGAGGCTTGCAAACCAACGTTTTAATTTTTTGAATTAAAAGTGTGCACGCAAATACAGTTGTTCAGTTGGAGCTAACCATGCTAACTACTGGTACTTACGTGCGACCACAGGCCTGTGAAGGTGACATGGCGAAGTCTAGCGGTTCGCCAACCCGAATAGACGGCTATGAATCATGGGTAACTGTAAGAATACTCCGCACTTGACAGCTCTCCAAGGAGCAATTTCATTGATTCCTATTCTGTATCTGAGCTAAAGGTCAAATGCAGCAGTGTGTTTGCTTTTGGGCAGGTGGTTGGTTTAAATTTCTAAAACGCAAACGCCAAGTAAAGCTGAGCAAATGTGCCGTAGTCAGGTAAATTTGTGCATCTGAAGTCCTGAACTACTATTTCATTTAAATATCGTCTTGTGTGATTGACGTAAAAGTCGTAACGCTTCGCTTGCATTAACTGAGTCATAATCTAATCGCGCAGAAGATCGTAAATCCGTAGTTGTTGACATGTCGAGGAGTAGCCTTGGAGTTCGTCTCAAGTGAGTCTTGGAAATGCTAACAGTTTTCTTGAAAGGATACTGCCTATAATGGTGAGGCTATTTACTCGCGCGTTGTATAGCAGCATTTTCTAAACTGCTGTCGGATGATTTCATTAGTTTCTTTCCTCAACCCCTTTTCACCGCTGGTGTTGCAGCAATCTAGCTGAACATTTGCTGGAAAATAGTTCATTTCCCCATAGCATTTTTCAAAACCAACGGTTGATATATCTGTCTTTCAAAATTTTCGTTTTACTCTGCCCACCTGGAAGTAGAGATTACAGGCAGAAAATCATGAGATGAAACTTGACCTCATTTATTGTTGCTATGCAGCCAACCTTAAACGTTGTCAATCTGACTCCAAGCATTGCATTTAAACAATGATTTAGCGTCTTTGCACCAAATGCTCTTATAATACTTGCATGGTACAAGTAGCGTAATCCACCAGTGACCCAGCAAATAATCAAGTATTGTTCCATATATTATGGTGAATATACTATATTAGTTAAACACTTATCTTCCAGCAAGTAGGTCCGTGTTACGCGAATGTTTTCCACGTGATGACGCAAGCATCTTCACTGCCATATAAGAAATTAAGCGTCAGTTAAATTTATTTAAGTTTATAATTGTAACTGTCACAAGATTGTAAGTCTCTTCACGATATGGAATCATGCTATTGTCGATATCCATAATGGCCACCACCTCCAATAGCCAGAATCGTCTTGCGGCACCTGGACGTGATTTCCGATGCTGTGAGCAAGCTTATGCCCCACGTAGAACAGCTTGAAGAGAAGAAACAGTTGCTGCCTTCGCATGAAGTTGTTTTTGTTGATTCACATGCGTGATTTGTGTGATTTAGGACTTGGAAGTACAATTGTGCGAATTGAGTTCTTTTGGAACAGGTGGTGCGCAGTAGTGAAAAAACGCTAGGTGGTACGCGATCAGAAAAAAGTTGAGGGCCACTGAAATAAGTAAACTAATTAATAAAAATCTATGAATTGTATATCGAGTTAAAAAATTAGGAGCTTTAAAACCAACAGCAAGTGAAGAAGATTTTTCAAAAAAGTATTTTACCCAGTTCGAATCTTGAACAATACTCTGCTGGTTTTGTCGCATCTTCCAAACACAAAACGTTTCATTGCCTAATTAAAAGCAACGATTACTTTTTTAAAAGTCCAGCGTGAGCATGTAGATTTAACATTGCTTTTTCAAACCTACTTGGTGGATGTCAATTTAGTATTTACTAATTGGAGTTGCAGTAAACATCCGTCCATGCGCGCCGATCGTACATACAGTTTACTGGATCAGCGATCTTTTTGGCAGTTTTTTTGCGACATACACCGTTTTTTTCGTGAAGATCGTAGCTTCTCTGCAACTCAAGTATTCATCCACCTGTGATCGAATTGCGTCACGCAAATCTAATATCCTTGCATAAGATTATTTGCATTATGTGAATATGCTTATGGAAGAACGTTTTCGGAATATATTCGTTTTTATCATTCAACTGTAACCTTGCACTTAACGGGCTTTGTCTGTTATCTGACCCTGAGCCTCAGTTTTGGTGCAGCTTTATTCTAGCCTTAGGCCGGGTCAACGACGTCAATAAGTTTGCAGAGGCGCCGGCCATGACGATTGAGTCATCTCTTGCTCTTCGGAAAAATGAAGAAAATATAGGACCGGATGCAACTTCTTAACTTCAGTGTCACCAGTTATGCGCCGCTGTGTGGCCGCGTGTTGTTTTGTAGTTTAACCTGAGACTTTTTAACAGCTTGCCGGCATTGTTGAACATTTGGGTAACTTTCCTACCAGCAAAGTGTTCATCATGAGTCAGCAAGGACAAAGCTGACTGTTACGAGTGACTAATTAGACTAATTTTTTAAAACTGTAAAACGTTGTTTGTCGACGGAATAGAATCAGTATTTTTTATGCTAACTTAGGTAACAGCGCAAAGATCAACTTAAAGCAAGGGCACTTTCTTGTAGTCCGGTAGGCAACTTCGAAAAATTTTTTACATGCATTACCATCGTTGCTGTCTTACATATGACAGCTCCTGGTTTGTCAGTTTTTTCGTTTAAAGTGGGAAATCTTTTCTGGTCTTGTTGCTTTTTGACTGGTGCTTTATATCCATGATACTGGGATCTTAAAACTGTTTCCAAGTTCGAAATGATTTATGCTAATCTTGCTGAGATTTGCCTGGCCTGCCTGTTTGCTTACAGCTGGCTACTTAAGGTACGTTGTCCTATTTTACCAGGGAAAACAGACACATCGACTTAACATACATCAGATACGTTTAACTCTGCTGTAGTGCCTGGTTTCGTACAAGTTGCTCATCACCTTCCTGTGCATTTCGTAGGCTTTGTTCGTCTGACGTTATCCTTGGAGGTGCTGAATCGTTTTGCGATATTGCTCCATCCTTCCCGCCACCACCAGCAATGGATATCCTGGACGTGAAGCCGTCCACCATTTCTCATCCGCCATCCATCGACAGTCCCTTCAGTGAATTGAACATGCTGTCATCGGGTATGATTATGACGCCTGATTTGCAACCCACCTCATCTTCGGTCACGTCACATCTCGATTCGCGGTCTTACGACGATGCTATCATGTGCACATCAAGCGCGGATTATCCTCCAAACATCGCGATCTCACCCGGCTCCTGTAAGAGTCCATTCTGCTGCACATCTCCAGGTTTTTGCAACTTTCCTTACCATCATCATCATGGAAGAAGAGGGTGAGTCAGCATTCGTACAGATTGTGATTCTGTGGCTCTGTCTTGTACGAAACTAATCATTGTCTCGCTGTTGTTTGAAATTAACCACAAAGGGTGAGCAAGCTATTTTTCTTTGATGTTCACCTTAGCTGTGGCGTCCACTGACACAGCAAACTGCTTACAAAGAAGCCCGTATTCTGACACATGTCAAACGCCCTAGGAGTTCCTTGTGAGCAATAGAAGTTTTGAAAAGCTAAGGACGGATTCAAAAGCTAGACTGTCAAGCAAATTAAAAAAATATTGATCCTCTATTCGGCATATATGCTTGCGTGAATAGCAGCAGAAGCTTCTTTGGTAGGCTGTGCTGCAGTTCGTAGCATTTGAACTGTGTTTTGAGTTGAGCATTGGAGACACTTTTGTGGAGGTTCCGTGCGTGTGTCCAACTTATTCATGTGCACCTCACCATATCAGCCCAAAGCAGCAACACGCGGGCTGCCATATCGTGCATTTTTAAGGAAGGCAAACAGCTGTCCTGGAGCATTTGGATGGCAAACTTGGCGTCGTTCCATGCCTTGCGCCATGAAATTTTTCTCCTATTAATAGCTATTTGTCGTGCCAATAGAACGCACCCCAACCTCAGCTTAATCCGCGTAAAACAGGGCATGACTAATTAAGTGATTTACTGAAACGGTTGGCTTGAGCAAACATTTAAAACCTTGCCTTGTATATCATATCTGCATTTTTCAGAAAAACATTGCTACCAGTGATTCTCAACGTGGTCCAGGTGGAGCGGTGTGGACCACCGGTGGTTCATTACCATAAATCTTTTTCCTTAAAACAGAGTTCCATAATTTCTTGATAAAACGCTCACTGACCTATGTGTAATACAGTTTTAACTAGTTGTCATGAGGTGTCAGCATAGCAAAGTGGTCCATCGGATATTTTTTTAAAAAAAGATGGTCCATGGGCCAAAAAAGGTGGAGAACGACTGCTTTAAACCAATAATTTAAAAATGTCATTTTTGGCTGCTGCCAGTGCAGCGGCAGCCAGCGGGAAAAGCTTTCGTGTCAGATTTGAAGATCTTGTGGTCTCCCATAGCATATATCATTTTTTATTTTTTATGACAAGTCCTTTTGTTTTCAGTAACTCCCACCTGGACGCAATGTGTGGCTCTACTACGGACATGACACATCAAGAGCCGATGTGTCAAACCCCACCTGACCCTTTTCAGCAGGAACAAGTTTTTGTTCCCGACTCGGCGGAACTTGACAGTGTTGAGTCGTGCGCGAACAATGCATACAATCGAAGACTATCGGCGCCGTCAATGCATGAACCGCTGTCGTTGTTGAAATCCGACCAGTTGTCACTGCCAGGAACTCTTTCATTACCGGAGACCGATGACTTTAGCGATATAATACCTCCCATTTCGTCACTTACGTCGACTTCGTCGTCGTCATTGTCTTCCTCCACGTCGTCCATATTAAATGATCCGTTGCTGGTTGACGTAACTGGGTCAGACGTCATTGGTTTGCTGTCTCTTCCCAAGGTCGAATCGCTGGAAACGACGAACACTCTGGAAATAGGGAATAGCGATCCCATCACCACGAAGCCGGTCACTTTTTGTGGCAATGGCGCGGTTAGAAGGAGCCCACCTCCGCCTAATGTGACCCTCAATCCAGAAAAGCACAAGCGGAGCATGTTTCCTGCAGGTAAGACGCATGCGTACTGTCAAAATGAACTTTAAGTTTGGTCAGAAGAAACGCAATGATGTACTTTCCCCCGATCTATTGCAGTGGTTGATGCCATAAATTCGCCCCCGTATGCTTTTGTGCAATACACTTAGTAAGCCATAAATGCATCAGATTTAGGGCGTTTGCCATTAGATTCATTCGTCAGGTCCCGGGCTACTAGTTGTTTACGAAACTGTTTAAGCGAAGATACACGTGTTGCTGAAGTCGTTTCGATCGCCTGTGACATTAAATTTTCTAGCGTGTAATTGATTGCCTGCAAGTGTGCCCGGCCAATGTTTTGGCCTTACATGCAGTAGCGTTCACGTGAAGCAATCGATTTTCATTTTTGCCTTTGGGGAAGCTTATGATGCAAAAACAACGTGCAGGTCAAAGGAAATGAAATTATAGCGTTATTTTTGTATTCGAAACAGCAAAATATGTATGAAAAAAATGAACGTGTTAAAGTCACTGACATGGCAGCACCTGCTGCGCTTTGCCATCTTTCCTCTGCTCTGAGAGAACGATTTCTGTCCTTTGACATTTGCAAACCGTTTGTTTGTGAGTTTGTTACGTTCAAACAAGCTGCGGATATGCCGGATAATAATGAATCGGTATTAACTTTATGAAGCATATAGTGGCTTTCAAATGTCCAATCTCCGCTTACTACATCAATATTACTTACCGTAACGGGCGGCACGCATAAGTGGTGTTGTCAGAAGGGACGTGACTCACGTCAGCCTGGTTGACGAATCCAACACCGTGATCATAAAGTTTCTGGGCTACACGCGGTTTTCAGCTGTATTTGCCTGGACAAATTTTGATTTGCTGCTAATCCGCTGTAACGCTCAGCATCAATCGGAATTACCGGCAGGACGCGAGCGTACACCTCGCAATTTCACAATTTCGATGCTCTGNAACGTTTCTAGTTCCTTTTGGTTTCGGTGCACTGCAAAAATCTTGGACCAAATTACATTGTTCATCTATAGTACAGTGGGTCTTAACCTTGTTAGAGGCGCTGAACCTCGCGCGTTTCATCTGTGGGTTCAACGAACCCTTCATAATTGGAAAAATAATGCTCGAAACGAAGGCACAAAAGCCATATTTTATTAGATCACAAATAACCCACGTAAAATCGCTGTATTATTGAACGAAACTAAGAAAACATGATTTGATTGTACTGTATTTATGGAAAATGGAGCATGCGGTTCTACCTGAAGACGCAGCTGTCTTCGTGTCTGTCGAACCAGACCATGAAAAAAAGAAAAACAAATTAAACCAACAACACAACCTTATAAGAGTAATGATGTTGTTGTCCAAATTCAATCAGTATAACTCAAATTTAATCAATATCAACATGAGTTTCACACAAACAAAAACATATCTCTGTGTAGAACGGAATCACACATAGTTTGTTGACCTCCGTCGAACCAACCTCAGACTAATTCACCGAACTCCTCCAGATTAAAACCACTGGTCTAATAGCACTATGAACGGTACTTAAACGGGATATGTGTTATGTGTTGCCAGTTTCCGATGGTTGATTGAAATCTTTGAAAATGCAAAGCCTAAGTTGAAATCTGTTATTTCTCATTTCCTGTGTCACTGTGCTGCTCGTTCGCTGCACATCCTTCGGGTTCTTGCGATAACCTGTAGATATTGATTCCGGCCGTTTGATCTCCCCTTCACAAACATACAATTTGCAATCAACTGCCTGCTGGCAAAGCCCGATGTTTACTTAAGCCTACAGCCTGAATGTGGAAATAGCTTATCGACCCGCCTACGCCCAAAACATGTTTTGTAGGTGCGGGTGACAAAATTCGTTTGCCTCCAATGAGTGGTGGGGTTTTCCCACAGACACTACGAATTTGTTGACCACGCCAAGCAACTCGCCTGCTTGCACCACATGGGATACGTCAGAGCATGTGTACCCGTTTGACCATCCCTGCCACGATCTGATTGGCTGAGCTTGGAATCCCGGTTGTGATCAAGCCACCATCTACTGCGCGCGTGGCTCCTGATTCTGACATAATAGTAGCTGATTGCGTCTGCAGGCTCTCCCGGCCGCAATGTAATTACGGAAACAGTTTGGCAACGCGTGACCCTGTACTAGGCATTCCAGTTGAGAGCGTTATTTGGTGCTTCAGGCCCACCTCAGTAAGCGGCGACTTGCAAGAAACGCACCTTTGTGAACCATGATTCATTTGTAAGGGCGTATTTCTCCAACGACCACGATGCTTGAACTTTCGTTGGCTGTGGGTAGAGATCCATTAAGTTCCAAAAATAAATGTTTTTTTGCGGTTGAAGTCATGTTGATGACCAATCGTGATTGTGGCCCCTCAGACAAAATGATCAAACTTGTATTTGCAGTGTTCATTGCAGGAAACTTATTTATAGCATTTACTCAATCGTAAACACAGGTAAACAGATTTTTACCATTCGCTCAATCCAGATCCTACAACGTGGAGCCGTGCGCATGTCAAAGAGTGGCTCCTTCAGCCGGGCAAGGAAAACGCGTTACAAGAACTGGACATCAAAAAGTTCGCCTCCGTAGACGGCTACAAACTTTGTCAGATGACCATGCGCGATCTATGTCGCCTCACTTCCAAACTTAATTCGGAAATAATCCTCAAGCGATTGTCGGTTTTGAAACAAAGTGAGTGGCTGTATGTTTCTTTCTATTCTGCGAAAAGTTTCATTTTCTGCCGTTTACAGCTCTGAGGAGTGCTTGTCTATCCACTTTCACATTTTGTCGAAACTGTTCATGATAACTACTGCTATCAGTGGGTGGGTTCTTAGCAAAGTGTGATCACTACAGGGTGCACCATAACGTTGGTGGACTTGCAGCGCATACCGCTTCAGTAGCACTCGTAAGTTATTGGGAATGGCGTTGGTTTTGCAATTGATAGAGGTTTTAGTCTTCAGTCTTAGATAATAGATAATGTTCAGAACCACTTGTCCACGCCTTTTTGAAAGAGTTTGCTTGTTGATTTGACCGTGGTACATCAGAACAGAAGTGCTTTTTGTTTTTGCGCAATCCTATTTTCTGTGACTGCAACATACTCCGTGCATGCTATTCAGTATAGAGTGCAGTGCAAGTGCGGAGATACACGGGCATCAAGTGAATCTACCGCAACCTGCCACTTGCAAGTTGCATGCAACTGCATGCATTCCTCAGTTGCCCTTGCACGCTCCCCAAAAAACAGCAGTGACCTCGTGATGCGCTCACTCGAATCAGTACAGAGGTTGCTTTCTCTTTTGTTAACATTGCACTTACCCACCCGTTACTCCGTGCAGTCAACCTTGAACGCCCGGCAACTTGGACGTCGGTCGGCAGTTTGCGTTATCAGCGGCGCGATCTTGCGGAACAATCCGCACCTTGTTAGGTCTGAAAGATAACCTCACAGTTAGTTTTTAGCGCGTTCCACGAGCGCTGCCCTTTATTTCGCATACTTTGATCTTCCAACTGCACTGTGTGAGTCAGCGGCGCGGTCTGCGCGGCGACCCAGTAATAACAAGGCCAGCAAGACGTTTGTAAACTCGTTTCTTTCGTCCTGCATTGTGCGTTTGTACTGAGTCACACGTAGCGCCGTGGAGAGCATAGGCCCAACGTTTTACGGTTGTGAGCCATGTTTACGTTCCATTTCTGAGTTAAAGAATTGGATCTGTCGTGGACAACGTGAGAATTGCTCACCAGTGATTGACTGACTTACCAGGTACTTGCCTGCTCTCGTCTTTTTGGGCACAGGCTCTGCGCCTCAGACCCTTCGTTCTCTTTCAAAAATCGCGTTGTTTGCAGTGTAAATGTGACATGCTCTAATACCATACCAAACGACTTTTTACGCCGCCCGTGACCTTTACCGCAAATGCCGAAAAAGAGGGCGATGCAAAACCAGTTGTCTGTGCAATGCAGCATTGCGTGGATACGTGATTGCAACTCTGCACAGCAGCAGGCGAAGTGGAACAGGTTTGACAGTTGTTTTAAATTAAATATTTCTAGAGTTGCATGTTGCTGCATCTACGAGNGTGCAGGCCGGCCGTGGCTACTGTCGCCCCCATAAAATAAATAAATATCAGCTATTATATCTTTGTCTTACCAATTTGAATTGCTTCCGTTAAGGTTTTGCTAAAAATGCAATACTGAAAAAAGCCTGCTGAACCAAAGGAGCTTTTGCGACACACCCCTTGCAGAGAAACTGCCATCTGTTGTAAAAGGAGACCTTGCCCAGAAATCTCCACAGTTTATCGGAGCTCTGCAGTTAATAGAACTGCACTTTCGTGTTTATCTATCTTTTCTGTTTATTATCTTTTCCTTTCGCTCTCCGCCCGCAACTGCAAGCCGTAACAACGTTATTATACGTGATTGTTCGGTGTATGGAAAGCAATTTGAAATGCGTGATCAGATAAGGATCGCTCGGTATTCAAAAAAAACTTTAACTTGCGCCAGGGTAAGTGATAAGTGCTGTGATGATAAGATTGCAGTATCCCAATACCGGCACTATTTCATTTTCACGCCTTAGATAATAAACCCTAGAGGTAAATCAGTTTTGTTTTCGGTTATAACAACATTCCGATCATCCTGTAGACTCTACACACTCTACAGTGTAGGGAGTAGAACATTGTTTTCCACTCTCGTATAGTTCGAGCGGAGGCCGGAAAACCTTATGTGATGACCAACTGCTCATTGTCCTGGCCGCCAAAGACGGAGTTGAAAAACAATTTGGTTAAACATCTCAGTGCCAATTTGAAAGTTTTTTTTGTACCAGTGGTTTCAAACGTGGACAATTTTACGTCCAATTTTCACCCAAGGAAACAAGCAAGTCTCCGTGTCGTCGTGAAATCATGTGTCAAAAATCAAGTTCGTTGCAAACATCGTCACGTGTTCACACAGCTCTGTCTCAGCGCATCCCTGCCGGTGGCGTGTGTGTTATCGTACATCTGACTATTCAGTATTCCGTGGATAGTGGTTGCTTACATCATCAGAATGATGTTAGTTACTTAAGAAGATCAGGTTGGATAAGATGTGCTACTCGTCCCGTCTTTCTCTTCATTTTGCAACTAGGTAAACGTTAGGCAAGACGCTGAGGTGCGTTTGTTTTCAGTGCACATATACACGACGCATAGCTCTGAATAGGATTATCTTCATCGGTATTGCAAACTGCAAAGTGAAGTTGTTTTATGCCACAACAGTCGTACTGCGCCGCAATAAAAGTTTTTCAAAATTTGCTTCTTTGTTTGGATCCTTGATTTTCGTAACCGCTGAAGCGGTGATGTGAATGATATAGCGGTGAAAAAAGTGTTCGTTTTATTTTTTCTGCTCATTTGTTTTTTTTAAGTGTGCCAACCTGCAGGGGTGCGCAGTAAGCGTCGTTTCACAGGTTTTTGGCAACTTGGAGAGCTTTTGTGGCAACTAAATGACAAACTATTTGCAAAGCAGCGCTGTTACAACGAGTCAATAATACAGCGCCCTGCAGTACCTGTTCCCGTCTCGCAAGTATTTGCACTGTTAATTAGCGCGAGCCATTTGCTTTACTGGCATCTAGATAAGAAAGGCTCGGGAATGCTATGGTTTCGTCATGACTTCACATGTCGCATTGTTTGCTGCCGTGACAATCGCGACATATTCCGCGAAATTGGGCAGAGTTTTCGGTCGGTAAATAAAATAAATCTTCGCTGTCTTTACAGAAGTGTCGTCCGGAACAGCGAACGGGCCTTTCGGTAACGGCGTGCTCGACCCTTTCCAGGCGGCCCAGGCGCGGCAGCCCGATTGCAAAGATCCCTACAAATTGTTCGGACCAATCTGCATGGAACTTTCTAATCCAGGTGACGCTTCTGCTCCCAGCCCAATAACCTGTGGTCCGTTGCAAGATGACGACGGTTTTCAAGCGAATCGTGTGGTTCTCTTTTTCTTTCAGCGTTCCGCATCACTTTTACATACTTCTTTAGCTTGAATTCGACCAAGTGTTCAGCAGACTTTGCCTATGAATGATGGTAGTTCGAGCGCAACGCAGTGACGTGCTCTGCAACTAAACCGTTTTGTTGGACCTTTTGTAACAACTGCAGTTGACACATTAAATAACAGCGATTTTATCGTGAAAATAGCCCTTGGACCGGTCCTGGCACCCAACGCGCAAAAAATTCTTGTTGCGTGAGGTGTAGTTACTCCATAAAAATTACTGGGTGCGCTTGCTGCCGTGCGCCGGCATATAGCTATACGTTATTCCCATACATTTCATGTAAGTGTGACATCCAACTCATCATTAAATCAAATAGCAAAAGCTGACCGCGCCAACGTCCATCGCTATCACTGTTGAAAACCGTTTCACTTGTTATGCTTCTTAGTGTCCTATTTGTTGTCGCTTTCCGTTCCTGTCATTCGTCCTGGACGTAATGATCAAAAGATACAGGATGGTGGGCACTGTGTCTCATGCTCATCCGTCTTAGTCCCAACGCTGCTGCGTGAATCGCACGAAGCATTTGCTGAGAAGATTCAAAACATAAAACACGCTTCACCAAGTGGTGCTTTTAATTTTGGAAAAAATCTCAAATGACAAGAGCGACGTGCTCGTAGAATAAGAAATTCTTATGGTTGATCTTTTTGAGACCAGAGAAGTGTTTCAACGTTAAGCTTTCGCTGCTGTAAACACAATGACACATGCTTGTGACGCAAATGTGGAGTGACGTACATCATGCAAAACGACACAGCCATAACTTCGTACTTGTCCGTTATTGACGAATGAACTCGTTACGTTGACCCGTGTAGAGCTCAACTGCAAACGTTGTAAGCTTCGTCCCGTTGACTGAGAAGTTATTTTCCTGCAGGTTCAAGTCAGATACAACTGTGGCAATTTCTCATGGAGCTACTGACTGTCGCCTCCAACGCTGCCTGCATTGCCTGGGAGGGGGTGACTGGCCAGTTTAAGATGGTCGATCCTGACGAAGTGGCGCGTCGCTGGGGCGAGCGAAAGAGCAAGCCGAACATGAACTACGACAAGTTGAGTCGTGCTCTCAGGTACGAACATTCACTGTTTACGTTGTTGCCCGCATCTCACAATTGTGTATTTTCATTACTTTGAGCATTGGTTTTTAGACGGGGTTTGTAAAATCAATTGCTGACATTCCACCGTTCACGGGTTACAAACAAACTGTAAACTGTTTGAATTTTACTCGAGAAACGCTTTTCGCCTGTTGCGAAAGCGTGTGGTTTTTGTTTGCGTCTATATTCCACTGCATACTTTGTGTGCATATGCTTGGCCCTGTTCTTGTACTTGTTGGTGTCGCTGTTGCGTTATATGAAATCATGTCTTCGGCAAGCTCGTTTTTCTCAAAGTATTTCCGTGTTATAGGTATTATTATGACAAGAGTCTGATGACGAAAGTGCACGGCAAACGGTACGCGTACAAGTTCGATTTCAACGGTATTTATCAAACACTTCAAGCAAATGCCAAACCACCTTCAAATCAGCCAAGTCTGTTTTACAGGTAACTATAAATTTCCTCTTGGTGGTAGTATCCAACCGATCTTAAGATTGAAAAAGAGCCGCTATGTTAAAACTGGCTCGGTACTTCAAATCGTTTTCAGAGAAAAGTGCTGTTTTCGTTGCAACGCCTTTGTTATTGTTCAAACTGCGTGCAGTCTTCGTCAAAGAAAGCTTGAACTCAAAAACCCTATAGTAACTGTTCTAAAAACTGAAGCCATTCCCGGCGGAGCGACACTGTTTTTGGGATTTTCTTTTATGTGCTCAGCGCTTATTGATTTTCCTAAATTTCTCTTTAGAGCAAAGAGATCGCATTGGCACGATCAAGCAAGCGGTGTGTCATGGAAAGCGAGCGAGTTGCGTTGTTTTTAACAGTTTCCATTTTTACAAGTGCACCAAGTTTATACGCGACCTGTGGACAACTCCAATGACTCGAATAAAAGAGTCTGCTCTCACTTGAAATTGGGTGTACTGCATGAAATAATGCGTCCAGAGGCGTACCGAGGTTAGACACCGCCCGGGGGCAATAAACAAGTTTGGCGTCCCCATATTCGAACCTAAGTCTTTCGGAAGCCTATGTACTGTATTGAACAAAGTGCATGTGACGTTGTTGGGACTTTTCGGCACCCCTCAGTGATTTGGCGCCCGGGGCATTGTGCCCCCCCTTGTCCCCTCCTTCGTACGTCGGGATACGTGAAAGTCAGTTTGTCCGCCTTCGGAACCTTGTTTTAATCACTGAACAGCTCGGTGAAGTTGATTGTTGCAGAACATTCACAATTCTAATTCAATGATTTTGCAGCTCCCGCCAGTCTCGCGTCAGGCAGCAAGCACGCATGTCTCTGGCTCAGCTGCGCAAGCTCTCCAAGGCTGGCATGATCCCTCCCGGAATGACAGACCCGCCAGCATCGTCCACCTAAAACACGCGACCAGACGTTGCGCGACAACATTGAATTGTTTTCCCGGGATCGCGCTGATGGAGCGTGCAGCGATTGCTGAAGAGATGTGGGTGACAGATGATCACTGGCATCGTTCGTGGTCTTCCCGCTTCGGTTGAGGTTTCAGTTGAAACCTGTGAGCCTGCGTTGCGAGAGCTGCTTTGCCTTGCGGATAAACGAAGCTGTCCAACCTGAAAGCCATCAACTGATGCCAAAAACTTCCTGGAGGTTTCAATACTAGAGATTACGAAACGGGAGTAGAGAATCTTCGAAACTATTTTGCAGTCCCGTTCATTGCGTACACCGTTACCGCTTCTCTTCAGACGTTTCTTCGAGTGCTATTTCGTGTGCAAGACGCTGTTGTTTCGCCGGTGCCAAAACCGACTTTAATCTGCAACGTAGCAAAGCGTCTGAACGTTGCCAATGTTCTTTTTTGTTTCTCAGCATATCGTTGTGAAGGATGGACATCAGAGTCTCGACTTTTTCCCGCTTCGTGTAACACATTATGACTTTGTCTATCCAGGAGTTCCCAACCTGGGGTACATTTACCCCTAGGGTTACATTTTCCTATCTGAAGGGGTACATTTTACAGTTAGCAATACAAGGGGGAAAATATATAATATTTATTTCCAAATATTCTAAAATAGAATAAGTTCTATTAAAGTGGATTTTTATTATTATTTACTCATTCTTTTTGCCATAAGAAATTGTAAAGCAGTGGTGAGAACCTATTTGCTATCACGGTGCGCATCAATTGTGGATTATCGCTGGCAAGCCGCAATATCAATTAATTTCATCGTAAAATTCTACGTTTGTCTAACTGCGAGGAAGAGTGACTCCTCTTTTCTTAATACTTTATGATTAAGTGCCTGCTTATCACAGGGTTTCATTTTGACGCGTTGTTGTACTCCGACTTGATAACGAAAAGTCTGATGCGGGTCATATCAAATGTCCACGCGGGCCGCAGGTTCCCCACCCATGTTTTAGAGGTACATGCTCATCTGTCGAAATGCTGAAGGGTGCATGGTCAGAAAGGTTGGGAACCCCTGGTCTACACTTAAGTTTCGACTGATGTGGTTTTAGTCAAAGGTATTATTGCGATTCAGTCGATGATAGTGTTCGACTGTGATCACCTGTCTGAGTACACTATGAATTTAAAGCATGTATTTTCATCAGTTTAACAACATGTTTAACTTCTCAATCGTGCGCGTAGACAGTTCGCAGCTACGTGCAATGAGGCTGGAATGAAACCAGCTCAAAGACAAGACGCATTTGTGTCTCATTCTAGTCGTCTCAATGTATGCTGCAAGTGCATATAACAGTAACACCACTGGGGAAAAGTTAGTTTGGGTTCAGTGACGGGCCCAGGGAGCGGTTTCGACAGCTCTCTCACAACTGCTCATCGCCCCACTTTCCAACATGGCAGCACTTTTTTCTGGCTTTACACCCTCTATCACACAATATACCGCAAAATTTATTGCCGAATCGGTGCTTATTTCTGAACTGCCACCCTGACCTCAATTCTTAATTCACCTTTAGTTGGTTTGACGTAACGAATGATAGAAAAATGAACACAGATTAGAACGCGAATGGAAAGAGAAAAGCTGTTCTATGCGAAGACCTCCAGTGCTCGGCGGTGACAAACCGATATGTTTTGAGCACCTAGAGGTTTTAATGTCAAGTCGATCATAACCTATGGAGTCCCAAATACTGGGAAATGACCGAATAAGCGTTATTTCAAATACAAACGAAAGTTGAACATGAGTGTGTTGGCTTAGGTTGAGCTGTTAAAACTTTCAAATTCTTACGCTTGGCATAAAGGTCAGTTTTGCACACTTTTAACTCACAGACTTCTCCGCAAATTCATTCTGGTGCCGCGTTGTTTTGAAAGGTCTCCGATTTCAGTCAATATGTTGCGACGTTTTGTTGCAAGAACCGTATCACTGTTGTTTTTGTTTTCGAACTATGTCATGAATATGGCATTCGTTACAGAAATCTATGGAGACCAACTGTGCTCTGCTGTCTCGTACAAAACGTACGATTTTATACTAGCCTGGCAAAATAGCCGCCAGTCAAATTATAGGATGTATTGGAGATGATAGTTGACAATCCTTTGTTTTGAAAAAGTTTAAGAATGCCAAAATTGTGCCTCAAACGCTTATGTGACTTTTGCGCTAGTTCCAATTGAAATGCTCGTTGTAAATCAGATAAGCCTGATGGGAAATGATCGTGCAAATTTTTGCTGAAAGTTTCACAGCGTACGCCACACTGTTTAAGCGTAAACTGGCACCTGTTCTTTTGTTTGCAGCAATGGTAAAACTGTAAAGCTGCCGGCTGTGCTTTGCAATGGCGCGTGTTTACCACGTCACATTTAGCGTGTCAACACATTTCTTGGTCGCTGAAGCGAAAGTGCTGTGACAAAAGGTTTGCCGTAATTTTATTGATCTTATGTAGTTCCGCGTCGCGCTCCCCCCCTTATTTTTACCCCCCTTTTTCAATTATGTTTCTGGTATTCCGGCGCTCTGTCCTTTGCATGCCTGCGCCGAATACGTGTTCCTGCTTTGTATCTACAATAAAACAAAAAAAAATTTTGACATCTCTGTGCGAATGCTCGTGGTTTTTGTCCTTGAAACACATAAGGATCAATTAATTATTTTACACCGTTCCAACAGCACTGTTGCAGTTCAAAAACTGATGTAGGACTTAAAAATAGTTTCGGGCCAAAGGAAGTTGTTGCACTGCCAACGCACCTGTTGCAACTCCATAGTTAAAACTGAGAAGTGCATTAATCTTCATGCAATATAGAGGCACGAGGCGTGTTTTTGATATAACTCAAAACGCAGAATTAGTTGGAGCTGTGGGCTTGCTTCCCTGCAATGGAATGGTCCCATTAAAGGGCGATGGTAGTCGGTGACACCCGCAGCGTGCGTCTAATGTCCAGCCCACTATGTGATTTTGTCTTCGTTGCTTTCAAAACAGAAGAACCCGCTTCACAAAGATAGGACGTTGGAAATGTTGGCAGGGTTTTCGTTGGAAATAATTGTTCCAACGTAACTGCAACATGTCGTGGCCTGGGTCGTACTATGCTTTTGCAAATGACTAAATAGTTTATTGTTTCTGTGCTGCCTGGCAGCAAACGTCTCACAGACTCGGCAGTTGGGGGCACTGATTTACAGAGCACGTGCTTGTCTTAATAAGTGTTGAGTTGTCTTTTCTTGGTGAGTTGACCCTGCTATAATACAACATCTACTTCCCGATATGCCTTTCAATCTTGTTGTTACAGCCATTGTCTTTTCTGTTGGAAAAAGGGTAATCCTGGAGTTTTTGATAAGAACATGTATCATTCATTTAACAACTTCAGAGTTGTATTGGGCAATAAATAAAAATCTAGGGAGTTAACAAAAAGATTAAACAGAAATACGTGAAATTGCTTTTACACAGTAGCAATCGTGTTTGCTCAAAAGTTAACGATCATAGAAAAATATCGCTGCAGGGATTGTTCCACACAAAACCTTGCTTTGTTTGCGGTTTAGTTTGCTTTCGGCAACACGATATTTTTTTTTTGAGAACTTCGTTTGCTTCGTCAACAACATAAACCTGAGACGGCAGTCATTTGCAGCACTGTGTTTCTTAGACCTTCCTACCAAAGTTGAAGTAAAAATCTCTGCAAGAAAACGTTATTATAGTTTTTCGGAAACTGATTTTAATACCAGGTATGTTTTTGGGACTGCAGAGTATAAAGGTTTCAACACGTGTACACATGGAATCATTGAACTGTGAAAGACTTTCTACGGATGAAATGTCGGGGATATGGTAAAACTCCGAAAAATAAGAGGCAAAGACGTATCAACTCTGACAACCAACGGGCGACTTGGCTACTCTTAGATTTTCTGACAAATTATTTTGAAAAAATCGCAAACGGTTCGTGACTATCGAATCGGTTCAACACAACTTTTTCAAAAGCAGGTCTTCATCAGGAACAAGGATGACAGGTGCCTTCACGTGGCCCTCCTGTACGACATTCGCTACAAATGTCAACTAAACTTGTCACTACGACAGCAACCACTGCTATCCGCGTTGGATGTGTTCGGCATGGGGTGGGTCATAAAACGCCCTTCTCAGGGGCAGGGCGCGGCAGTAGAAATGCTGCCGAACACCCACGACCCAACATACAATTCGGACTAATACGAATGAGCCTAGTAAGCAGAGGACTGACTGACGTTATCATTACTCTGTGACGTAAGTTTATCAACAATGGAGATGTAATCATGAGAACTTCTTATTCATTATTACGTAACGAACATCACAGAGCAACAATAGTGCCAGCCAGAATGAAAGCAAATGGAAATTTCAGTGACGCAAGTGTCGAACGGTTTTATTCAGTCAGAATAAATCGTATGATGAGCCCGAGTGACGCTGTTGACCTGGGTCGCCCCTGTAATAGTCTATTTAAATTTCAGGTAGTTCACCGATACGTTTCAATAATGGTGTAATTTTGTCTAAAATATTGTACTTTAGACCTTCATATGGTGTATAGGTAATGACGTCATATTTCAATGCGTGTGACGTCACAATTGCCAATTCAAACCACAAAAACTTTTACAATTTTTTTGACAGGCACGTTTGTGCCCCCCACGTTGAAAAAGGTTCCGCCACCCCTGCATTTGCGTCCCACCCAGTCAACATCAGGGAAGCGCGACATTCCATCGAGTGGTTGGAGAACACTACGAGACTCCGTACATCTTCATCCCCGACAACGGCATCCACCCTCCTGGAATGAACCTGCCAAGAACAGCGTGGGTCCGGCTTAACCGCCTCTGTACCTGTGTCGGACGTTTCCGCTCCTGCTTACGCAAGTGGGGTATGGCCCCTTCTGCGGCTTGTGGCGCAGAGGAGCAAACCGCTGGTGTTGCCTCCAATGTCCAATGCATCGACCTCCCGGTGGAGCGCCTGGCCTGACGGTTCTGGATGACGAAACAATCGAATGGCTGCTTAACACCTACCCCGAGATAGTGCTGCTAAGCAGTGGATTTCAACAACTAGTTCAAATGATGTAAAAGAAGCATCAGGATTTGTTAAACGCAATTCTAGGTAACTCGGGCAACTTATTATTTACCGAATCATCAGTCTTATGTGTGTGCAGAGTTGGCCCAGTTCAAGTTGTCATTGAGCTGAATGTAATGAAGTAAACATTTTCATGTGAGATACTTGTAATTGAGACTTTTTGTTTTCATGTAATTGTCACTTGCTAAAATTTGTAACCTAATTACAACAACTTTTCGCTTTTAACAACTTCATAGCGATCGAACAAATGCATGAACAAAGCCAGTGAAACATTTGCCACGCAAGCTGCAGTTTTGCTGCTGCAGGCGAAATGTCCCGGATGTGCTGTGCGGGTGATTTGGTTGGTGTATCAGTATCTTCCGTGCTACCGTGCTGTAGCCGACACGATAATAAGGCTTGACATTGATGTGCTGTGGCAAGACAGGGAACGTTTTCATTTTTTGTTCTTAGATTTGCAGCTTCTCTGTCTTGTTAGGTGTTTATCTTTGAAGTGATTGTTAGCTTTTTTGAGACAGTGTTTACTACAGTGTAGGTTTGAAGGAGATCTTCGTTTTTATTAGTTTTACTGCTAAGAATTATTCACGCGGAAAATGCCACCTTATCATGCAATGGATTTATCATTTGATGGCCTCAAAATTTATATATGCGATACTGAAGTCCATTATTCCACACCTACTGCTTTGGTGTTTAAACCATAATGTTTTGAAAATGAATTAAATTTGAAGTATATTACAATGCAATTTGTAATAGCGATTTATAGGTGAGTACACGTTTAAGAGTAATTGTAATTTGATGTTTTCAGCAAAGAGTAATTGCAGCGTAATGGAAAAATTGGAATAAATATTTGTAATTTTCATCAAGCTAAAGTCATGTGATTGATGCAACTCTGCTGTTGGGTCATAAACAACGTTGCTAGGCCAACTTACAAGATATTGCTGTTGCTTCCTCTATACTGGGCAACAAAAAATTGTGGATTCAACTGATCAACTCTGTGCGTAAATGTAACGCTAAAATTCACGGTAATGCGTCATCCTGTGTGATGTTTCACAGTAGATGCCATTCGAACTTTAGTAGAGCTTGACGTTAGAAAAAGCAAAGCTTTTTCGTACCACAGACAAATATTGAACAAAAAAAAACAGTTAGGCTGAACGTTCGGACTGGTTATCCGTGTTAGATCAGCATACCTTTAAATAAACCGAATTTGTTGGGGATACAAATTTGTCGCTCCCAAAAAGATATTTTTTCCCAAAATACAACATTTTTGTCCAACAGCGTATAAATTTGGTTCAAACAAGAGCACATTTTATTACGAACTGATGTTTTTGGGCAAAATGTAATAAATTTTGTTAGAACCAGGATTTGTTGCCGACATTTTATGCTTTTTCCTTAACAGTTAGCATTCGTAACTGGCGAAAGAGCATATTGTGCTCGAAAAAATAAGCAAGCTCAATTACAGTACATTTTTTTGTAACATAGAAAAAGAAAAGGTTTAATCTACTTGCTTTGTACCCTTTTTTAGAGTCCCACGAGTAAGCTTTCGGGTTCCTGCCTGCGATTATTCTGCACCCTTGGCCACGCAGCTGCATCACACAGATGTTGCTCATAATGCACTTAATTCTTAGACCGATTTTGTGTCAGTTGAGCTAAGTTGTATAATTTAAGAAAAAATGCAATAACAAAAAATATGAGTGAAGCTATAAAAAAGATGTGCCAGCTATGCCAGATGCAATTTAAAAACTGTCAGAGAAAAATCACACTTGGTCTTTAGTACTGAGAAACGACCTATGTTGAGATTAATCAGATTTAAATTCTGAAGTCCTGATGCATCAAAGCAGCAAACTCAAGATATTGAATATAAACACAATACAAAGGAAAAGATCCAGCTCAATCACAGGCTGTTAAACAACAACCAGTTTTACATTCATATCACCTCCGCCTAGCCCTAGGCATAAAATTAATATTTTGCCAATGATCAAAGTAAAATACGTTTAGATAACTTTTTTCGTGAAATATACAGTATTTTAACTGGTATCTAGATGTTATATGGATTCCTACTCTGTGAAAACACATGTCTACTAAGTTCTCAGTTTCTGCAATTTTCCCGATATGTTAAGCAATCTTGCAAAACTTTAACGCTAGCAATGCGGTTTTAAACGAGGCCCTTTGTCGCGCCATTTGAGAAGATATTCATTAAAAATTGACTGATTCGTCTTGCACAATTTTCTATTAGTAGAAATCAACCCGTCGTGTAGCCTAATCCATTGACACAAAAGTTGGAGAAACCCCTTTATAACTAATGGCACCCAATATTCGGCGGCCAAGCCTCCCCAGCGTCAAAAGAAATTTCTGGACTTGCGAAATCGATCTCCGCATGCGCAGAGTGGTATTTCAGGTTATGCATTTCGCAATAGGTGGCTGTTTCAGTTTACTGAGATATCAAATATGCTGGTGGTCTGATGATTAGGGGTTATAGTTTAGGTTTAGAGTTAGGAGTTCGGTTTAGGGTTCGGTTCAGTTCAGTTTATTTCTGCATCCCGACCAAGCACAGAATACTTCATCAGGAATACAGGGACAGGAAGCGACGGCCGTAGCTGTCATTTAAGTCACTGCCCCCACTATAAACCTAATCATTAGGGTTAAGGGTTTGGGTTAGGGTAGGAATAAGAAAAATATTTGATGTCTAAAGCTAAGTCAAATATTTTTCAGTGGTTAGGTATTTCCAAACTGTCGCTTATTTTGGACCTTCTGACGTCTAACTAAAAGTATTTATTTTTGCAACAGACATCAAAAACTTAGTCGCCAATGTTTATTCCTTTACTCTGAGAAGCAAAATCTTTTTTTTTGAAAGCTTTTTTTAACTGACAATTGAAGAATAAGTCAGAAATTTTGCAGAATTCAAAAATTTCGCTTGACATGTCACGCGAAATCCCTGACTCGGTCAGAGATTTCGCTTAAAGCCGGGAACACTTGCACAGCGAAGCGTAAACTTTTGAAGTGATGTTTTTCATCTGGTAGATTGGTTAACTTGCCGGCTCTTTGGCGCTGAGTGGCGGTTTGCCAAAAAATCCTTCTACATGTCCTTTATCGTTGTAATATTATTTAAACACTTGTTTGTAAATGCAATTTTCAGTTCTTACAGTGAGAGCGTTTTCGGATCGAAAGGTGGTTTTACCAGCAAGTGTAAATGATGCCTTTCAATGATGCGGATTTGAAGTATTTTAGTCCTTAGCAGAGGCTCAAAAAATGAATTCACTCACAACTCAAGTTCGTATGAGCCACAAACGTTCCATAAATAGCATTTGCGTTTTTTTTCTGATCTACAGAGAACCATATCAAACCCGGGAGGAAAAAGTCTGTTTTGATACATGTTTTGTCACAGACATTTCAGTTTTTTCCGGTTCTTGTCCTCACAAGCACTCTCCGTAATTTTGCCATTTACTGTGCATGCCATTTACTGTGGTTGACTGCTTGGATTAGATTAGTTTCATAGTTGCAAACTGCAACAATAGGATGTTTATGCGTTACTACGTAGAGTAAACAAACTGGGCAGTTTTGTAAAATAACCTTGCATAATTATTTTTCGCTCCAATCAGAAAACCCATTACATCAAGGTCAGCAGCAAACTGTGTGGTGGCAGTGGTGGCAGTGGTTGGCAGTGGTGGCAGTGGTGAGGGAGCTAAACACCCTTTGTTTTGACCTAGAGATCCATTTTGAACGGACTGATAAGCTTGATAAAAGTCCAACGCCAGTCAGCCGTCCAAGAGAAACTTACTGGATTCACATTTGGCTGCATGTGACGCAATATGACAACAGAAACTACAAACACCAAAATGTGCATTTTTAAAACATTTCATCAACAGCAATCTTGCCGGAACTTAAGAGCTTTTTAAACTGTTTCTGTAAATGAGTCGCAATTGAGGCATTCAAGGCCATCTGATGTTGATGAAGGTAGTTTATTACGGAGAAAATTTTGAAAAATTCTTAGGAAAAAGCGAAATCTAGATAATGCACCGTAACAGCCTCTCAGAAGTTGTGAAATAAGCAGGCCTGTAACTAGGGGGGTGCAGGGGGCTTTTCCCCCCTGGAAAATGTGTTGGACATAGTTAAAAAAATTAGGGCCCCTCTCAGAAAACTTTTCGCCCCTCTTGGTATCCCAAGATGGTCACGGGCCTGGAAATAAGTGACTTCAGAGAAATGTGTGGTAATACTTCCAGACAGCTTCTGGTTTGAAAAATTGCATAGAGCTTCCCATAAAAGTTTTAAACAAGAATATCAGTGTTCATGACGTAACGCATACAACTTTGTAGTTCATTTCTGTAGGCTAAAATTCAAAGAAATTTATTTTGCCGTTCCAAAAGCAAAACTTTTGACAGTGTAAACCACTACTGCCCAATCGACAAAAAGGTAGGTCAAGTGGACCGAAAATAGATCAAAAAAAAGATGCAGCATGTTAGGTTCAGCCTCTAGATTTGAAACCGCAGGAAACGTACAACTTTCCCCATATTTTTGCATCTTCGCAAATATGACACCATTTCACAAGGTAATTTTAACGTAAGGTGAATGTTTGTGTTGCAAATGTACATTGCTTTCAGGCTTTGCAGTGCAAATTTGTTGCCTGTTCGGATTTAAAAAATAAGCCAAAAATGCTTTGTGTTCAGCGGGTGTTCATTCCATAGCCGGGTATCTTTATTTAGTGCTGTTGTTGTAGCCAGCGAATGAGAGCAAACCAGTTCCAAACTGTCAGCTATTTCTTAGACTGTTTTGGAAAACTACAACGGGAATCACAACCCGAAGATAAACGAGCCAGAAAAGGATAAGTATCATTTGCTGATATTTCTGCTCATCTTCGCAAAAAAGGGTAAGTTTAAAACCTTATAGGGGCCAGAAAAATTTTTCATGACTTCAGTTTTTGAATGAGTCTGTTAACTCAGTCTGGAAAAAGTGTTAGGTCGTAAAAACATGAAAAATTGTTGCTTATAAAACATTAAAGTCAGATAGGTGTTGCATCGTTTTACAAACGATATGATAAATCATCCAAACGTATTCTTTCACACTCCCAAGGCGTGCATGTTTCGGTAAGTTTGTAAAGAAGCACTCGATTGCCAGAAAGCCTAAATGTAACCAGCTCGGCTAAAAACTACAAAAATTTTGCGGTAGGCCTTTCTATAATAACCATTGAAAGCTTTTTGATCACCAGTGCCTCCTTATCAAATTTAATAGTGAATTGATTTCTGAGCAGCCACTTAGAGCGATGTTCAAAGAATCATCACGTCGTTCAACGCGACTACCAATGACCAGTGACGGATTTACGCATAGGTCAAATAGACCTAGGGCCCCGCGCTTTTTGGGGCCCCGCGCAACTCCTTCCTATAATGACTCATTAGAAACTTAAAATGTGGGCAAGTGCGCAAAGGCATAACTTCACAATTTAGTTTGAAACGAGCGAAAAAGCAAACGTCAAGACTCTTACCAGTACAGTAACAACACAATAATATTGTTTGTTATGCAATACAAGAATAGCAATACTGCTTTTCATCGGAGTTCTGCAGTGTCTGTCGCCCTTGGGTTAAAATCCGATGTTACGGCGGTCCTAAATTGCGAAAAAATTGATAACTTCGCTTGCCTGAAGGCACGAAAAAATCTTTTTGATAGACTGTCACTGTTGGACATGTTGGTGGCAAGTATTTGGTATCGGTTGATGCTGATAATTATACTGTATATATTTGCTCTCTTCTTCATGGATGCCATTGCTTGTGTTAGTGAGTGCTACCTGTGGTAACGGTTTCAAATGTGTTTTACACAACGGCTTAGAGCAGTCGTATAGCCAGACATTTTGATTGGAGTGATAAAAACACGGATACCTCGCTTTGGTCATGAATTTAAAGAAATATTCATAAAGCGACGTCATTTTGCCACAATGGCTCACGTGTCCCCCTTGGCTACCCCCTGTCTTACAGTATACCTTGTTGTTCTGTACAGGCTAGTGTTTTATAGCAAAGGTAGAGCTTTATAAAATTTCGGTATTTAATTTATCAGTGGTGGGTTTCAGTTGTCAAAGTTGTTGTAGCAGTAAGCCATTTCGTCGCTTCTGAAATACTAAACCCTAGTCATCGCAACACAGTGGTTTCTGGTAGTAAGCGATTTGTCAATTACGCTGTTTCTGAAATATATGATCATTGATACTAGTCGGCAAATTTGTAGCTTGTTTGATGCGGAGCCTACTTGTCCGTGTTCCCAACTCGATTGCCAGTATACAGAGCTTGCTTGTTGAAGCTCTAGATGTTAATTAAATCAGCTAAAACTGTTTCTCGTGGGTTTTACTTGGAAAAACATGTCTACATTGGGCTTACTTCATATGGTTAGCTGAGGGTGTTGCGAAAATGCTTTGTTATGCAAAAGTTGTCTTCATGCTCTTCGTCATCTGCCTATAGCATAGAGCAGGGTCTCCAAACTTTATTGTCAGAGCCAGAGGGCCGCATAAGCTTTTACACAACGGTTCGAGGGCAGGACATCTTACGTAATGTGATTGTTTTGGGATATGCCACATTCTATCAAATCAACAAACGTTCGTAAAAATATTATTCTTCCAATATTGATACAATGTCTTCGCAAACCGGATGAAATGGCCGGATATGGCCCGCGGGCTGTAGTTTGGAGACCCCTGGCATAGAGGATTAAAAACTATCTTTTGTATTGCTTGGAAAGCCTGTATCCACTGAATGGATTGTGCTTATTTGTTCGATAAAATGGGCTATGTGGTTAGTATAACAAAAGAGTTTACGTACAGCTAACCAGATGGACAACTAGACGATATTTTCGAGGGCGGTGACATCGTCCAGCAGGAAAGTGTTTATATATTCGAAAAATAAACCTGCAAAAAGCTAGAAATCATGGAAATTTAATGAAGAGAACTTCTGTACTGCAAGAAAAAGCTATAAATTCCAAGAA